>Ga0315268_10001967_pt1 | contig 23461 bp, 17 predicted proteins | sample C1_top_MG_FD_204535 | JGI IMG/M metagenome (GOLD analysis project Ga0315268, IMG submission 204535) | Sediment microbial communities from Yellowstone Lake, YNP, Wyoming, USA - C1_top | ecosystem: Environmental > Aquatic > Freshwater > Lake > Sediment | place: USA: Wyoming | collected 2017-08-01 | reverse complement strand
TTTTCTTCGACACCCTTAATCCTCCCATGACCAGCATCGCCTCGGGCCTGACTTCCCCCAGTTGTTTTGTCGACAGCCTAAGTTACAACACCACTTATTACTGGAAGGTCTTTGCCACAGACCAGGAGGGCACCACCACCGCCAGCATCGTCTGGCGGTTCACCACCCTGCCCCACGCCAACTCCGCCCCCACCGTCCCCTCCTACCTTTATCCCGTTGACAACGCTGCTTGGCAGTACCCCACCCTTGGTTTTGGAGTTAACTCCACCGATCCCGAGGGAAGCTCCGATTCCTTGTATTACGACCTTTATCTGGGGGTCACTTCTCAACCGCACTTGACCCTGTTTAGGAATGATCCGGCTAGTTCCTGGGAGTTCACCGGCCTAAACTACGCCACCACCTATTACTGGAAGGTTGTGGCCCGTGACAACCATTACGCCTATTCTTCCGGCCCGCTTTACTCCTTTACCACCAGGGACTGTCCTTGGTTCTACAAGAAGGAACTGCCCTCGCCCCGCTACGGCTTTGGCACGGCCGTGGTCAACGGCAGGATCTATGTAATCGGTGGCAGCGAAGGAGTGAATAGTCTGGCCGAGGTGTTGGAGTACGATCCTCTGCCGGACACCTGGACCCGCAAGGCCGACATGCCCACCCCCCGAAGGGACCTGGCCGTCACCGTCTGGGACAACAAGATATATGCTTTGGGCGGAGTGGCGGGCGACTCAAAATTTAAAAACAATGAAGTGTATGACCCCCTGACTGATACCTGGGATTCTCTGGCCCCGGCTCCAGGCGCTTTCACTTGGTCAACCGCAAATGCAGTTAATGGCAAAATTTATTTTATCGGCGGCAGCCTATCAATGGGATACATTTCCACCGGAATTTTTGAATACAACACCGCCACCGGAGCCTGGTGGGACACCACATATTACAAAATTTATGCCGACACTATATCTTTGGACTCTATCGTTGTCTATGTTGACACAATTAGAGCTTCTTCAAAATCCACGCTTCCGGAGAGAAAGCTCTTCCATTGTTCCTCGGTTTGCAATGATATGATATATGTGATAGGCGGATCAACGGCGGAATGCACTTTTCCTCCGGCAGTTGGCGTGTATAACCCGGCAACCAACATGTGGAGTACCGGCCGCGATATGATCGGGCCCGTCAGCGCGCCCGCCGCCGCAGTAGCTAGTGGCTACATCTATGTAATCGGAGGCTATGATGGCGGGACTTCTTCCAAAAGGGTCAGAAGATACGATCCGTTTTCCGACACCTGGGCCATAAGAAGTGACCTGCAAAAAGAACGCTCTTTTTTTGGTGCTGCCGTTATAAACAACCGTATTTATGCCATAGGAGGCGTATCTCCGACCCCTATCGCCACGGTAGAAGAATACCAACTGGATCTGGATCCCAAAAATAACGGACGATAATAATTTAAGACCTGGAAGAAGCAAATGCGAAAACAAATATTGTTGGTGCTGATGGTGGTCCTCTTTCTTGTCTCCTGCACCAAGCGGAAGCCGGAGGAGATAGACTACGCTCCCAACTTGCCCTACAACCCCTACCCGGCCGATAGCTCCGGCAACATCAACCACACCACCCTGGACGTTACCTTAAGCTGGAGCGCCTACGACCGGAACACCGGTGACGTCCTGACCTACGAGGTTTTCTTCGACACCCTTAATCCTCCCATGACCAGCATCGCCTCGGACCTGTCCTCCCCCAGTTTCTTTGTGACCGGCTTAAGCTACAACACCACCTACTACTGGAAGGTCTTTGCCGCCGACCAGGCAGGCACCACCACCGCCAGCGCCGTTTGGCGGTTCACCACCCTGTCCCATGCCAATTCTGCTCCCACCGTTCCGATCTACCTCTACCCCGTTGACAACGCTTCCCAACAGTATCCTACTATCGATTTCGCTTGGAATTCCGGCGATTCCGATGGAAACTCCGATACGTTATATTACGACTTTTATCGAGGGATCACCCAACAGCCGCCTTTGACCATGTTCCGGGAGAACACTGTCAATCTATGGACAATTACCGGGCTCAACTACGCCACCACCTACTACTGGAAGGTAGTGGTCCGCGACAATCATTATGCTTATTCCTCCGGGCCGCTTTATTCCTTTACCACCCGGGACTGTCCCTGGTTCTACAAAAAAGAACTGCCCTCTCCCCGCTACGGTTTCGGCACGGCCGTGGTGGGCGGCAAGATCTATGTCATCGGCGGTACCGACGGGTTGGTTGACCTGGCCGAGGTTTTAGAATACGATCCTCTTTTGGACACCTGGACCCGCAAGGCCGACATGCCCACCGCCCGCAGTAACCTGGCCGCCACCGTCTGGAACGGCAAGATCTATGCCCTGGGCGGAGGGGAAACAAATTATAGCAGCAAGCGGGCTAATGAAGTATATGACCCTTTGTCTGATGCCTGGCTAAGCCTTGCCTCTCTTCCGGGAAATATTTTCGGAATGTCGGCTCACGCTATCAAAGGAAAGATATACAGTGTGGACCCTGTCTTTCAGTATAATATCAACACCGATGACTGGTGGGATACCGCCTTTCCCCATTTGGACACAGTTTGGAACGATACCACCTGGGTCATCGATTCGATTATCCCAGATACCGATTATTCCAACATAAAATCATATCTGCCCCACCAATACCATTATTATTGCTCGGCGGTTTATAACAACTTGATATACGTCATGGGCGGCACGGATGGCTATGGTTTCTCTCCCTTTGTGGATGTATATCACCCGGGAACTAACCTTTGGGCTACGGCCCGCGACATGATCGGGCCTTCCGGTTTTTCCTCCGCCACTATGGCCAATGGCTTCATCTACGTGATCGGCGGTTGCGACACCGCGAGTTCCAAAAGGGTCAGAAAATACGATCCCCTGGCCGACGCCTGGTTCATCCGGAGCGACCTTCAAACCGGCAGGTATCAGTTGGGAACGGTTTTTGTGAATAACCGAATCTATGCTGTCGGCGGTTTATCCTCCATTGGAAGCTTACCTGCCATACCGGTCGCTACAATGGAAGAATACCAACTGGACCTGGACCCCAAAAATGCCAAACGATAAATAACCTTTGTGGAAGATAACCATGAAGATCAAAGCACTGTTGCTGCTTCTGGCCGCAGCTTTCGCCCTGTCCTCCTGCACCAAGCGGAAGCCGGAAGAGATAGACTACGCCCCCAATTCGCCCTGCAACCCCTACCCGGCCGACAGCTCCACCAACATCGACCACACCACCCTGGACGTCACCCTAAGCTGGAGGGCCTACGACCGGAACACCGATGATGTCCTGACCTATGAGGTATTTTTCGATACCCTAAATCCCCCGGTGACCAGCATCGCCTCGGGATTGACCTCTCCCAGTATTTTTGTCGACAGTCTGAGCTATAACACCACCTATTACTGGAAGGTCTTTGCCACTGACCAGGAGGGCGCCACCACCGCCAGCCCCGTCTGGCGCTTCACCACCCTGCCCCATGCCAACTCCGCTCCAAGTGTTCCCTCCTACCTCTATCCCGTTGACAACGCCGCTTGGCAGTACCCTACTCTCAACTTCGGCTGGAACTGCACCGATCCTCAGGGTAGCTCCGATACTTTGCGCTATGACCTTTACCTGGGGGTCACCCAACAGCCGCCCTTGATCCCCTTTAATAACGATTTTACTCTCTTTCGCGACGTCAGCGGATTGAACTATACCACCACCTATTATTGGAAAGTCATTGTTCATGATAATCACGGAGCCTACACCTCCGGACCTCTTTATTCTTTAGTCACCAGGGACAGCCCCTGGTTCTACAAGAAAGAAATGCCCTCGCCCCGTTACGGCTTCGGCACTGGCGTGGTCAACGGCAAGATCTATGTCATAGGAGGCACCGACGGCGTCAGCTATTTTAACGAAGTCCTGGAGTACGACCCTCTTCTTGACACCTGGACCCGCAAGGCCGACATGCCCTCGCCCCGCAGCGGCCTGGCCGTGACTGTCTGGAATGGAAAGATCTATGCCTTGGGCGGGATAAACAGCGATGATATTCTTGATAAAAATGAAGCATACGACCCTTCTTTGAATGTCTGGGCAAGTCTTGCTCCTGCGCCTGAACCCCACTATGAAATTACCGCCCATGCCATTGATGGGAAAATATTTATGTTGGGCGGGGTGTTCACTTACGAAGGGACCTTTGGCGGGGTCTTTGAGTACGACATTGCCTCTGACTCCTGGTGGGATACGCTCTTTATTGGCTATGACACCGTTTGGACCGACACTACCTTTACTATCGTTGATTCGGTCATAGTAGATTCCTCATACACCCAGGTTAAAACGTTACTTCCCAATTACAATCGCCATAACTGTTCAGCTCTTTACAACGGATTGATTTATGTGATGGGCGGCGCCGATATGGATGGGGTTCTTTTGCCCACTACGGACATTTATCACCCCTTGACAAACACCTGGTCCTCGGCTAGAGCTATGATCGGAACAGCCAATTATCCGGCGGCTGTCGTAGCAAACGGCTTCATCTATGTGCTGGGCGGATACGACGAAATTTATTCCAAACGGGTCAGAAAATACGATCCCCTGGCCGGCACTTGGCAGGTCCGCTGCGACCTGATGACCGGCCGGTCTTCGTTGGGTGCGGCCTTTGTCAACGACAGGATCTACGCCATAGGCGGGGTGGCCCTTTTGCCGCTATCATCGGTGGAGGAATACCGGATAGAATTGGATCCTTAACATTAACCAATAATACCGGGAGATCGATATGCGAAACCTCCGGATACTTGGGCTGATCCTGGCCCTGCTGGGGCTGGCCGGGAAGGCCCTGGCCCTGCCCGGCTCCATCAAGGGCAAGATCTACGACCAGGCCAGCCACGAACCGGTGATGGGCGTCACCGTAACCGTGGTCAACACCCCGTTCGGGGCCGTCAGCGACAGTAACGGTAATTTTTCCGTGCCGGACATTCCTCCCGGATATTACAACCTGCGCTTCAGCCGGATGGGATACAAGGTCATCCTCAAGAACCGGGTGCTGGTGCGCTCTGCCCAGGCCACCCCCCTGGAGGTTGATCTCGGAGTTAAGCCGCTTAGCATGTCCGGAATGGTGGTCCGGTCCTCGTTTTTTGAAAAGACCAAGGATGCCATCTCATCCTCCCAGCGGATGGATTACGGGGAGATTGCGGCCCAGCCCGGCGGATATTTCGACGTCCAGCGGGCGGTGCAGGCCCTGCCTTCGGTGGCGGCGGTGGCCGACCAGAACAATGAGATCATCGTCCGGGGAGGCAACGCCGGGGAAAACCTTTTCCTGGTGGACAATATCGAGATCCCCAATCCCAATCACTTTTCCAAGCAGGGTGGCTCGGGCGGAGCGGTGGGGATCATTAACACCGACTTCATCCGGCAGATGGATTTTTTCACCGGGGCCTTTCCGGCCAAATACGGCAATAAGGTTTCATCGGTGATGGACATCAAGCTCCGGGACGGCATCAGCGATAAGCAACGGGTCAAAGCCGAGGCCGGGATCTCCGGGCTGGGCCTTACCTGGGAGGGGCCGTTCATCCCCGCTTCTTCATTCCTGCTTTCCTACCGCAAGAGCTATCCCTCGTTCATCCGCTCCCGCTTCGGGATCACCGGGATTCCCCACTATTCCAACCTTCAGGGCAAGTACTCCCAGGACATAAATTCCCGGCAAAAGCTCACCGTGCTGGCCCTTTACGGGGTAGACGATTACCGGCTGGACATCGAGAACGCCCTGAAGGACGATTACCAGAATTCCGTGAACTACAGCTCCTGGCAGTATACGGTGGGCGCCAGCTTTCATACGGTCTATCCACAGGGCTACACCATTCACACCATTTCCCGCAATTTCAACCATTGGACCCAGATCGAGGCCGACACCAACGGAACCGAGACCTACCGGGCCTACGCCAACGAGGGCGAGACCTCTTTTAAGATGGATATGGGCTTTTACCTGTCGTCCGACAAAAAGAGCGAACTGGGGCTGGGCTTTGCCGTCAGGAACACCCAGGTCAATAATGATATCTGGTCAAAACCGGACACTTTGCCCGTCTATTATCCCGGCACAGATTCCATTATCGGGACCACAAGCTACACCTATGACCTTACCGTCAACAAGTATCCCTGGCCCTGGCGTTACGCCGGATATCTGCAGTACAACTGGCAGCCGGGATCTTTCTTCACTCTGCGCAGCGGAGTGCGTTTTGATTATGTGGATTACACCTCCCAGATGGACATTTCGCCCCGGATCGGAACCAGCTTTCAAATATTTGAGAATACCTCTCTCAATCTTTCCTATGGCCGCTCGTTCCAGCCGCCCGACTGGTACCAGCTGGGCATAGACACCGCCAACCGCCGGCTGGAAAGCAAATACAACGACCAGTTCGTGGCCGGCCTGGAGCAGATATTTGCCGAGGACATCAAGGGGACCCTCGAGGCTTATTACAAGACCTTCAGAAAAGTCCCCATCTTAAAGGTTCTGACCACGCCCGATCCTTCCGACCGCTCCAACGTTTACGTCAACCAGGGCCAGGGCTATGCCCAGGGAGTGGAGCTGTTTCTGCAAAAGAAGGTCAAGGAAAATTTCTGGGGAACCTTGAGCTATGCCTACTCCACCTCGCAGATGCAGGACCCCCGCTACCCCGATACCTATTACGACTGGGATTACGACTACCAGAACATAGTCACCGCCATCGCCGGCTACCGCAACGATTTCAAGGACAAGCTCTGGTATGTTGACATGCGCTACAAGTGGTGGTTCCTGCCACTGTCGGTCATCCCCGTCTTCCCCGGCGATGAGACCGAGTATTCCATCCGCTGGCGTTTTTTGGGCGGACGGCCCTATACCCGGGAGATAATGCACCCCGAGCTCCGGCTATGGCAGATAGACGAGCAGGTTCAGCTGAACACCGAGCGCTCCGACCCTTACAACCGGGTAGACTTCCACGCCCAGCGCCGCTGGTTCTGGGACCGGGTGGGAGTGGTCTCATATTTCGATGTGGACAACCTCACCAACTATCCCAACATCTGGGAATACCAGTATACCGCGGACGGAAAGCGCAAGCCGATCTATCAGTACGGTCTCAACCTTACCGCCGGAATAATAATAGAGTTTTAGCTTTTGATGCTGGCCGCAAAAGACATCACCGCCGCTTACGGCAATCTTCCGGTGCTGCACGGCGCCTCCTTCGGGGCCGGTGCCGGGGAGATCGTGGCCCTGCTGGGATCCAACGGGGCGGGCAAGACCACTTCCCTGGCCGCCCTCTCTGGTTTGGTCTCCTTGCAGTCGGGAACCATACTCTTTGACGGCCACGACATTTCACGGCTGCCCGCTTCGGACCGGGTTAAAAGGGGCCTGGTGCAGGTTCCGGAAGGCCGGAGGATATTCTACGGGCTGACGGTACTGGAGAACCTGGAGATGGGGGCCTACTTTGTTAATGATCCAGCATTAAAAACACAGGCCCGGGAGCAGGTGTTCCGGCTTTTTCCCAAGCTGGCGGAAAGAAAAAACCAAAGGGGCGGCACCCTTTCCGGAGGGGAACAACAGATGCTGGCCCTGGGCCGGGGGCTGATGTCCCTGCCCCGGATGCTGCTGTTGGATGAACCCAGCCTGGGGCTGGCCCCGATAGTGGTAGACAAGATATTCCAGGCCATTCTGGAGATCCGGAGCCAGGGAATAGCCGTGCTGCTGGTGGAACAGAACGCCCGCCGGTCCCTGGAGATCGCCGACAAAGGCTATTTACTGGAGACCGGTAACATAGTTATGGAGGGCCGGGGTATTGACCTGCTTAACAATCCTAAAGTGCAGGCAAGTTATCTAGGAACGTAAGTCGGATTAACTGGATAAAACAAGAGGCCGCCATCAATGGCAGCCTCTTGTTTTATTTTCTAAAAACTGATTACTGGAAATTGCCCCCGGACACCCTTTTCCCTGCTTTGCTATGCTCCGGCCCGGCGGGCTTTTTAGAACCCGAACATCACTCCCGCCGTTCCCCTGATGATCAGGTTGTTCTTGTCTATTGACCCGGCATTAACAGTATCGGCCATCATGTATCCGGCCGAGGTTTCGGCCAATAGGCTGATCTTTTCGCTGACCGCAAATTTTACTCCGGCTCCCAGAGCCCCAAAAAGTGCCGTGCCGCTGGTCATTGTCGCTTCAGCCAGCTTGTTCTGCCAGAACACCGCCCCGGCCTCTATCGTGGCATAGGGCGATAGTTTTGATTCCGGCAGGATCATGAACCGGCCAAGGGCTGCCGCCGGGACCATGGTGGTGGTGTATTCCGCGGACAGCGGCTCCCAATCATCTGCTTCGACGCCCGACTGCCCGTAGCCCACCTCCACGCCCAGCCCCCAATACCGATTCAGGTTATATGCCAGCTTGAGAGAACCAATAAACCCGGGAGCGGCTGCATCCGCCACACCTCCCATTAATTTCACCGTTCCGAGGTTCAAGGCCATATCAAAAGCCGGGGTGGGTGAGCAGAATATTTTAAGGCTGGTGCTGCTTTCGTTGCCGGCCCGGTCGGTGGCGGTAACGGTAACGATGTTTTCCCCAGACCGCAGCAGGATCTGCTCGCTGAACTCTCCGGCGGCCGACACCAGCGCCGGTTTTCCGTTGATGGCCAGTTCTGCCTTAATGTCGGTGGAGCCGTCCACCAGCAATTTCAGCTGGTTGACCTTCTCCCCCATCTTAGGGCGCCCGATCCGCAGCCTCGGCCCTTCTATCTTGCGGGCCAGCCTTAAGGTGCGGGTGGGCCAGGGCTGGCCTTCCAGACCGATGGCGTCTACGGCCGTCAGCATCCAGTAAAAAACATCATCGGTCTTTCCTGGCTTCAGGCTGAAGGTTTCTTTGTCGGTTATGATGTCGGCCACCACTTCCCGCATCTCGTAATCGCGGGCGACAACAAGGTGCACCGCCGCCCCCTCTCCCTTTGCCCAAGTGAACTTTATGCTTTTCGGTTTGTCGGGATTATAAAAGAAAGTGTCGTTAGCCGCCGGCGTTTTGGGCATGGGCGGCTTGGGCAGGGCCTGGGCCGGTTCTGGATGCTGACCCGGCAAGCAGCGGCTTCCCTGAGCGGCCAGTATCGACCTGTCCATTGAATTGGCAATTTGACCCCGCCACAGCACATCGTCCTCCCAAACCGAAAGCAGGGCGGTGCGGTCAGGTTTCGATTCCACTACAAATTCCGTTCCCCTGATGCCGGCTACGGCCGTGGGCGTGCCCAGCGAAAATGTTTCCTTTTTCCCGTCGAGCTTGCTGACCTTGGCATAGGCTTTCCCGACGACCAGGTTAAGGCCGACCTTGGCCCTTTTATTTCCGGTTTCCCAGGACTGCTCCTCGACCACCAGATCGGAACCGGGGTTCAGAATTACCCTGGAGCCGTTGTCAAAGGTTATCTCGGCCCGGCCGGCGGAATCGGTGACCACTTCGTCCAGGATGGTCAGCACCTGGCCCAAGACGGCCGGCTGGAATCTGCTGATGCCCTGCTTGCGGGTAAAAACGTTTCCCTGGATGTAGGAGAGCCTGGCGGTGCGGATCTTGGATAACACCGTTATCTCCACCCGGCGGTTCTTGGCCCGGTATTCATCGGTCAGGTTGGGTACCAGTGGTATCAGGTCTCCGTATCCCTTGGCCGTCAACTGGGACGAAGCGATCCGGTGCTTGGCGGTCAGGTAATTGCAGACCGCCTGGGCCCGCTGCTGGGATAATCTCTGGTTCTTTCTTCTGTCGCCCACATTGTCGGTGTGGCCGGCCACCTCCACCTTGGCCCCGGAGCGCATCAGGAACTGGCCCAAAGTGTCCAGGGCCGGCAGGGTGGCGGTCTCTATCACCGCCGAGCCGGACTTGAACCGGATGTTGGAAAATTCGAACTTGATGGCCTGAGCGAAAATCAATGAAGGCAGCAGGACCAGCAGGGTCCAAAGCATTATCTTCCTCATGGTGGAAACTCCTTAGAATTATGTTGCGCCGGATTATTTACCGTTGTTGAGTTCTTCCCGGTGTTTTTTACGGGGGTTGAGCTCCTTCCTATTATAATATACAAAAATCGGACGCAAATATCAAGTGAATAATTCGGCTTTCCCTTCTATGTGGGTACATGGGCGGATCAAGCTTCCGTCCTCTTCAAATGCACCAGCAGCACCCCGATGTCCGAGGGCGTGATCCCTGAGATGCGCGAAGCCTGCCCGATGGACAGCGGCCGGATGGCCGCCAGCTTCTGCCGGGCCTCACCAGAAAGTCCGTATACTGCGGAATAATCCAGTCCGGCCGGGACCGCCTTCTGCTCCATGTCCAGCGCCCGGTCCGCCTCCTCCCTTTGCCGCTTGATGTAGCCCCGGTATTTTGTCTCTATCTCCACCCGCTCCGTAATTTCCCAGTCATGGTCGGGACGATGCTGGTCCAGCGGCAGCAAGGAATCGTAGGTTACGCCCGGCCGCTTCAACAGGTCGGCCAGCCTGACGGGTTCCGACAGCGGCGCGGTTCCCATTGCGAGCAGAACATCGTTGGCCTGCTCGGGAAAGACCGTCTCCCGGGCCAGGCGGGCCAACTCCTTGCTTGTTTTCTCCTGACGGAACCGGAAGAGCAACATGTCGTTCTCGCCCACCAGTCCCAGCTGATGACCCTGGGGCAGCAGCCTTTCCAAGGCATTGTCCTGACGCAGCAGCAGGCGGTGCTCGGCCCGGGAGGTGAACATCCGGTAGGGCTCTTCCGTGCCCTTGGTCGCCAGGTCGTCGATCAGCACTCCTATGTAGGCCTGGTCCCGGCGCAGGATCAGCGGATCAAGATCTTTGATTTTCAGGGCCGCGTTGATCCCGGCCATCAGCCCCTGGGCCGCGGCCTCTTCGTAGCCCGAGGTCCCGTTGATCTGGCCGGCCAGGTAAAGGCCCCGGACCGGCTTGGTCTCCAGGGTGGCAAAGAGCTGGGTGGGAGGAACATAATCATATTCTATGGCATAGCCGGGACGCATGATCCGGGCCCGTTCCAGCCCGGCGATGCTGTGGATGAACTTCTCCTGCACTTCCTCGGGCAGGGACGAGGAGACTCCGTTCAGATAAAGTTCCTCGGTGTTAAGCCCCTCCGGCTCTATGAACACCTGGTGCTGGCTTCGTCCCGAGAACCGCACCACCTTGTCTTCGATCGAAGGGCAGTAGCGGGGGCCGATGCCTTTTATCTTTCCCGAATAGAGCGGCGAGCTCCCGAGGTTGTCGGAGATTATTTTATGGGTTGTCTCATTGGTATAGGTCAGATGGCAGGGCACCTGTTCCAGCCGGGGCCAGATCCGCCGCTTTTGCCCGGTCCGGGAACTGACGACCTCGTAGACCTCTGTCCGGTTGGAAAAGTACCTGGGGTCTTCGTCTCCCGGCTGAATGGTCATTTTGGAAAAATCAACCGACCGGGCGTTGACCCGGGCCGGAGTGCCTGTTTTTAATCGCCCAAGATGCAATCCGTTGCTTGACAATGAATTAGAGAGTTCGGTGGCTGCCGGTTCCCCCGCCCTGCCGGCTTGAAATGTTTTGGGCCCGATGTGTATCAGGCCGTTCAGGAAAGTACCGGTGGCTATGATCACCGCCCGGCTCAAGAACTCCCTTTCCCCGTCGGCCATGATGCCGCGGATCGTCTTTTCAGCGCCAACTTCTTCAACCAATATCCGGATGGCTGTGCCCTGTTTAATGTCCAGATTGTCCTGGCGCTCCAGCGCTTTTTTGGCCTCGGTGGAGTAGATCTGGCGGTCGCACTGGGCCCGCAAGGACCACACTGCCGGACCCTTGCTTTTGTTGAGCATCCGGTACTGGATGCCGGCGGCGTCGGCCAAAAGACCCATCTCTCCGCCCAGGGCGTCTATCTCCTTCACCAATTGGCTTTTGGCCAGCCCGCCGATGGAAGGATTGCAGGACATCCAGCCGATCCGGTCCAGTGAGATGGTAAACATGGCTGTCGCCATTCCCATCCTGGCACAGGCCAGGGAGGCCTCTATCCCGGCATGCCCTCCGCCGATTATTATGACATCGTATTTATTTGACATATTTAGGATATTATGATAACATATCCTGCCTTTTAAAACAAGGCGGGGTTTAGGATTGGGCGAAAATATTTTTCTACCGGGAACCAAAGTCGCCGGCATAGCATCTAATATACACAGACCAGAATAATATGAAATAAAAAAAACAGGAGGTAAAATGAAAACCATCATTAACATCACTTTGGTGCTGGCTGTTATGACCTTGGTGGTCCCGATGGCAATAGCTCAAGAGACTGATTCTTTAAAAATAAAGGACCAGCTCAAGACCAAGAACGCCGGAACCGAACAACAGCTGCAGATCCAGAACCGCGAACAAACCCAGAACGGAACCCCGGCCGACTCCGGACAGGGCGATAAGAAACAACTGCAGAACAAAGAGCAGACCAAGACCCAGACCAAGGCCCAGTACAAGGACGAAGACGGCAACGGAGTGGGCGACCAAAACAAGCTTCAGAAGAAAGAGCAGAAAAAGACCAGAACCCGCACCAAGGCCAAGAAGCAGAATGGCGAGTGCACTGGCAATATGGTGCCCCAGGATGGAGGCTCTGGAAACCGGAAGGGGCAGGGGTCAGAGTCGGGAAACGGCAGAAATTAACCCTTTGATCTGGAAAACATTTAAAACCGCAGGTTTTTTAAATTAAACCTGCGGTTTTTGCAGATTCAACTTCCCTATTTTAACTGTTTCGCAAACAAAACGGTAAAAGCCATATTGCCAGAATCCTGATAATGAATTAGAGATTACATGCTTCCTTCACTTATTCCCATTTTTAAGAACATCCTCCAGGACTATGGTGCGGAATAATTGGATGATTTGGAAATATTTATGATCCGGTTGGCAGAAAACAAACAGTACGTTAACTTGCGGAGAAAACCATGAAAAAAGCTTTGTTGCTGGCGCTTATGGCGTTTTTGGGGTCAGTCGGCACTCGCGCCCAGATTTCCGGAGCAGCCGGCGGCTGGGCCGACTATAACAGCAACGCCTTCTCCGACGCTTCGGGGGGCGGCACCATGACCTTGGGGGCGTTCTTGGACCTTTCGGCAGATTGGCCCTTCGGGGACTCACCCCTTTCTGTCAGCGCCGACTATGCCGGGGAATACAGCGCCTATCTAAGCTATCTGGGAAGGAGCCACAACGATAATCTGGCCGACGCCCTGCTGGTCTTGGATATCGGGGGAGATGGCTATGCCGCCGTGGGCGGATCGCTTGAGGCCCAGATCAATTCGGCCGACCGTAAATACTATGACAACACGACCCTCTCGGCGGTGCTGGAATCTAAAATATACCTGGCCCGGCCGCTGTTGTTAAAGCTTAACGGGGCTTGGGGAAAAACGGCCTTCGGCTATTTCCAGGATTATGATTTCAACAATTCAGCGATCTCCGGTTCGTTGAGCCTGTTTTTGCAGACCAAGACCGCCCTGATAGGCCTGGCGGATTTCAGCCGGAAGGTATATCATTCGGACAACGACACCTTGGCTCCCAAGAATATAACTTTTTTCAGCCCCCGGATAAAATTAACCCAATCCCTGGGACAAAATACCGGACTGGCCCTTTCTTTTGGATCCCAGCAGAACAAAGTTACAGCCGATAGTTTTTACCTTCCGGACACCCTTCTGCGTGAAGTAGCCGACTATTTTGACTATAAGGGGATTCGGACAGAGGCACAATTGACGTTTATCGCCTCCGAAGGAAATCAGTTAATGGTCTATGGAAACTACAACAATAAGGATTTTTCTTCCCTTTACGCATACCAAAAAGCATCCTCGGATACGGCTAGCCCCTTTAGCCGGACAAAAAGCGATAACTTGCGGAAAGATGCCATAACCGAGCTGGGAATTGAGCTGACCTTGGGTTTGGAGAATTCCGGGAAGAAGAACTCCAAACTGGTCCTGGGTGGAAATTATCTGAACAATTCTTCCAACGACCCCTATTATGACTTTTCCAGGCTGCTGTTTTCGGCCATGATAGAATATGTTTTCTAATGTTTCACGTGAAACAATTCAGGGCATCCCCTGCCGGGGCTGCCCTTTTTTATTTTCTACTTTCGATTGTTCCACGTGAAACAATCACGCCGGTTTTTATTTGACATTTTTGTTGTTAAGTTTTATAATTAACAGATCTTTTAATCTTTAATCTTTAAGGCATTAAAATGAACATTAAAACCACCTTGCTGACAAAAGAGAAATTGAAGCCGCTCTACCCCGACCCCCTGAAGCTTCAGTTCGGACGCACCTTCACCGATTACATGTTCACCATGTCCTTCAACCGGAAGCTGGGCTGGCACAATCCCGAGATCAAACCCTACCAGCCCCTGTCACTTGATCCGGCGGCCAATGTCTTCCACTACAGTCAGGAGGTCTTTGAGGGACAGAAAGCCTACAAGTCCCCTGACGGAAGGATCCTGCTGTTCCGGCCAGACGAGAACGCCAAAAGGCTGAATAATTCCATGCGCCGGATCTGCATGCCGGAGATCCCGGTGGAGGACATCATCCAATCTGTCTGTGAGCTGGTGAAACTTGAAGAGCGCTGGATACCTACCGCCGATGGCTGTTCCCTTTACATCCGGCCCACCGTGATCGGGACCGAGGCGGCGCTGGGGGTCAAGGCCTCGGACGAATACCTGTTCTACATCATCCTATCGCCGGTCGGTCCTTATTTTCCCGAGGGCTTCAACCCGGTTGGTTTGTGGGTCTCGGATAGTTTTACCCGGGCGGCCCTGGGGGGAACGGGCGAGGCCAAGACCGGCGGCAACTATGCGGCCAGCATGCTGGCTTCCCAGCAGGCCAAGGACCGGGGCTACAGCCAAGTGCTGTGGCTGGACGCCAAGGACCACCGCTATATCGAGGAGGTGGGGGCCATGAACATCTTTTTCGTGATCGAGAACGTGCTGGTCACCCCGCCGCTTTCCGGCAGCATCTTGAGCGGTATCACCCGCAAGTCGGTGCTGAAGCTGGCCGAGGACATCGGCATCCGGGCCGAGCAGCGGCAATTGACCATTGACGAGCTGGTGGACGGCATCAAGTTCCAGAAGGTGACCGAGATCTTCGGGGCCGGCACCGCGGCCGTGGTCAGCCCGGTGGGCAAGCTCAGCTACAAGGGCCAGGAATACGTGGTGGGTAAGAAGGCCGGCCCCTGGGCCAAGAAATTCTTCGACACCCTGACCGGCATCCAGACCGGAAAACTGCCGGACAAGCACGGCTGGGTGTACCTGGTTAAATAAGACTATTTTAGTCTTGTTTGCAGTTTATTTAACCACAAAAAAGCACAGAAGACACAAATTATTCTATCGGGAATATTCCGGCATTTACTTGTTGCCGTATTTTCTTTTGATCCCGGTTCAATGAAATATAGTCTGTGATTTATTTGCTTTTTTGCGGCGATTGCTTTTCCTGGGTACAAAAAGAGGGCGGAAGTTATTTCTTCCGTCCTCTTTTCAGTTGGGCCAGCTCTTCATCAGTGATCTTCCGGGCCTGGCCCGTCTCCAGGTAACCCAGCTTCACCGGGCCGAAGGAGATCCTTTTAAGCTCCAGCACCTGGCGCCCCACCGCCCGGAACATCATCTTGACCTCGCGCTTCTTGCCCTCCCTGATGCTGATCTCGATAAAGGAATTCTGCTCCCGCAGGTCTTGCCGCAGCACCTTGGCCGGGGCCGGGGCGTAGCGCTCGCCCTCGTATTCCACCCCCAGTTTAAGCCGGTCCAGCTCGGCCTTCTGCACCAGGCCCCGCACCCAGACCACGTAGGTCCGCTTGATCTGGTTGCTGGGATGGGTGATCTGCTCTATCAGCTCGCCGTCGTCGGTCATGATCAGCAGGCCTTCGCTGTCCAGGTCCAGCCGGCCGGCGTACTTCATGTTCTTAAGGTAGAAGGGGACCGCGTCGTAGATGGTGGGCCGGCCGTAGGGGTCGCCCCGGCTGCAGAGATAGCCCTTGGGCTTGTTGAAGGCCCAGTATTGGTGGACCTTGGGCGGATTGATGTGCCTGCCGCCCACCTTGACTGTGCTGCGGGAGGGAAGGATCACCGTGCCCATCTCGGTCACTTTTTTCCCGTTGACCGTGACCTGTCCGGCCGCGATCATTTCATCGGCCTGGCGGCGCGAGGCCACCCCGCACTGGGCCAGGAATTTATTTAGCCTTACTTTTTCTTCCATGTTGATAGGATATCATTTTTACGCGGGTTTTGCAATATAAAAGAGCGAGGGAGCATTTTATGCTCCCTCGCTTAGTTTAAGAGACCCTTCTGCCGGACTATCTAAGGATGACCAGTTTTCTGGTCAGATTTTTGTTCTCAGATTGCAACCGGTAGATGTAGATCCCTGAAGAAACTTTGTTCCCCTGGCTGTCCCGGCCGTCCCATTTAACTGTATGCGGCCCGGCACCGGCCTGCCCGCTGGCCAGCGTCTTCACCAACTGCCCGGCGATGTTGTAGACCTTTAAGTTTACCAACCCCGGTTTTGCCAACTGATAATTGATCGTGGTCAATTGTTTGAACGGGTTGGGTGAGTTCTGCTGTAGAAGGAAGGGAGAGACAGCGTTTTCATTTGGGGAACCTGAAACACCCAATTGATCAAAATGGATTTTTGCCGCTCGTGCTTTATCTCGCAATTCCTTGATGGCCAGGGTATCGTCAATGTTTATGTAGGCATAGTCAAAATTGGCGCAGATCATGCAGACGATGACGCTGGCGGTCTGGCCCGGCGCTATGTCTATGGGCCCGGTTGATTCCATGTAACGCTGGTCGCCGGCTGACGGCTTGGGGTCAAAGGGAACATAGGTTCCGGTTTGATAATTATATCCTGCCAGTTCCTTGTACTGGTTAAGGTCTGTTGTCGGGTCGACATCAATATTGAATATTTTGAAGTGGGTTAATCCCAAAGTGTCTCCGGCAAATATTTGCCTGGCGTCAGGAAATATGTAATCCTTGGTGGCTATCGGGCCCCGCAAAAAACTAAAGCCTACACAACCCGGGGTCTTTGTCCAGTTGGGTTCTGTTGAAGACGTCTGGTACTGGTAGGCCATGTTGGTGGTGGTGTCGTAATAGCAAACATCGTTGGCGGCTGTAAGCGATTCGTTGCCGATATCACAGTCTGCGGTGGGGGCAAGGTAAACATTGTAGAGACTGTCGGTCCCGGTGTTTTTTACCTCAAACAGGAAATAAATTATATCCTGAAGCATCGGGACGTTCCACTGATACGTAGTTTGGGTAACTTCAATTTGCAACGGCCTGCCGCCGATGGCGTGGGCGGTTGATAGATAATCGTTGTATTTACAGTAGGTATCATACATAGATATTACGCTGTCCTGCATATCGGCCTTTCTTAACGGCCATTCGGGCTCAGTGGATACATATATCTTTGCGCTGGAGTCGTTCAGGGCTTGCGGAACGCCACCCACGATTGCACCGGGCGCATATTCATAAGAACAGTTGTTTGGGTTATAACCTACGGTAACCAGCGTATCCAATGAAATACTGTCCAGGCTCCGTATTGTTTTTACCTGCGCGCCTACCCATAAACCCCAACCATAAACGTAATTCTGGGTATAATAGGATATCGGGATTCCTACGGAATCATCCAATGGGGCACAGGGCCAAAAAGTACCGGCGCCGCCCCCACCCTTAATCTGACCAAGTTGCCCGTGGTTGGTTACGGTGCTGGCTAAATAGTTGGTTTTTAAAAACTGCCAGTCATATATTGCCAGCGCCAGGGATGGAAGAAGCAACAATGCCAGCAGAGAAGACATTATTTTTTTATTGTCCATGATTGGTCCTTCTCACTATTGTATATGGTTGGTTTGTATATAACTGTAACTCTTAGGAGTGGCATTGTCAAGAAATATTTTATTTGTTTTTGACAAAAGCCCGGGCATAAAGTATAATTCATTCACTATGCCAAATCTATTATACTCCGATACCTCCGGCCAAATTTACGACTCCCCGGAATTCCAGCCACTGGGACTTTCCGGCGGGGATTTTGTTCCCATCCCGGAAAACGAGCTGGTGCCCCTGCCGGTGGGCAGTGAGATTTTCGTGATCAAGAAGGGTATCGTGGTGGCTTCGCAAAGTGGTGTCCCGGTATATTTGGAAAAGTTTCACGGAAAAAAAATATTTCCCGTGGCCGCTTTCATGCCGGCCGGGTTTACCCGCACGCTGCTTCCCGCTTATGTCGAGAAAACGGAAAAAACCCCTCTTCCGCTGTGGTCATACACCGCTTTGGCCTGGCACAAGGGAAGGATCTGCGGAGCGGCCCGGCTGGTTGCCAAAAACCCCAAGGCAGATCCAGAACTGCACAGCCCCAAGCAGGACGTGCGGCTGGTAAAACTGGTCCAACAGCGTTTGAAACAGGAACCTGAAAATCGTTTGCTGCGCCAACTGGCCCGCTGTGCCTTGGAGTATCATTGCTTTGCCGGCAAGAATACTTTTTACCGCAGATGGGAACTGCCCCTGCCGACCTCGCCGTCCTGCAACGCCCGCTGCCTGGGATGCCTGTCACTGCAACCTGGAGAGTGCTGCGCCAGCCAGGAACGGATAGCCTTTGTGCCCACGCCCAAGGAGATCGCGGAACTGGCCGTGCCCCATCTTAAGAAGGCAGAGTCGGCCATCGCCAGTTTCGGCCAGGGCTGCGAGGGCGAGCCGCTGCTGCAGGACAAGACCTTGGAAGCTTCGATCAAAATTATCCGCTCTCAGACGGACCGGGGGACCATCAACCTTAACACCAACGGCTATTCTCCGGAAAAGATCAAACGCCTGGCCAGGGCCGGCCTGAATTCGGTGCGGATCAGCCTCAATTCTTCGCTTAAAAAGTGTTATGATGCCTACTACCGCCCGGTGAATTATAAATATTCCGATGTCTTAAAAAGCATTGCTGCGGCCAAGCAGAACGGGCTGTATGTCAGCATCAACCTGCTGGTCTTTCCCGGCTACACTGACCGGGAGCGGGAGACGGAGGGCCTGGTGAAACTATTCCGCAAACACAAGGTGGACATGGTGCAGATGCGCAATTTGTCCATCGATCCCTGGTGGTATATCCGCACCGTGCCCAGACCCAAGGGGGAGAGCATCGGGATCACAAACCTGCTGACATTGTTCAAGAAAGAACTGTCCAAAACCAGGATAGATTATTTCAACATCCCGGTGCGATAGCTGAAAAACAAAGAGGGGTTCGTTTTTACGAACCCCTCTTTGTTTTTGTCCAAAGGACCACCCGGTCACATGTTCATTCTCTTGAATATCGCCTTCAGCGAGTCCCCGTCAGGGATCAGCAGAAAGTACCCCTGCAAATTGATCTGCTTGTCCATGAACCGGAACTCGTTCTTAATGGAGATGACCATGTCCCCGTGCTCCTTGTGGGACGAGAAAGACTGGCCGCCAGCCTCCCGGGGATCGCGGATCTCCAGCACCGGTGCGGTGGGGATCACCATCACCCCCAAAAGGACCCCCAGGGCGTTCATGTAGGCGCAGGTCAGGATGTTGGAGGTTTCCTTAAGCGCCGATTCCTCCAACTGTCCCAGGGTCACCGGTTTTATCGACTCCTCCCGGCCCAGCACCCGGTTGGAAAACTCCACCGCATCGCGCTCGGTGAACAACAGCACGGACTCGCCCTTGATGTCTCCGGAAAGCCCGACCGCCACGCAGGCTATATTCTGTCCCGGACCGGCCAGGGAGGTCAGAACTTCTCCCAGCGGCTTGACCTCGATCACCGGCACGTCGATCAGAATGGTCTGGTGGGCCAGTTCCGAAAGGGCGGTGGCGGCATGCCCGGCCCCGATGTTGGACACCTCCTTAAGGGCGTCCAGGTGCAGGGGGTCTAATTTTTTTATATCCATGCCTGATAGTTTAGCCTAATTTTAATCAAATATCAACTATTATTTTCCGATATTTTTGGAACTATGTTTCCGCCATCACAACCCCGGCTATCAGGATCATGCCCCCGGTTATCAGTCCTGCCGTGGGGGCTTCCCGGATGAACACCAGCCCGGAGATGATGGTCACCAGCGGAATCAGGTACACCAAAGCCCCCAGCCGGGCGGCCTCGGTCTTCTTAAGCGCCCAGGACCAGACCAGGAAGCCGAAGATGGTGCAGACCAGACTCAGGAATATCAGGGCTCCCCAACCTTTCGGAGAAATGGCGGCCATGGTTTTGACGGGCGGCAGAAAGAACATCAGCGGCAGACTGCCCCAGACAATGGCCGACATGGTGATCAGATTGGGGTCGTGCCGGTGGACCATGGGTTTTCCCACGATGGTGTAAATGGCCCAGGAAAGCGGCGCTCCGAAGGTGATCAGCACGCCCAGAAGATAGTTGAAGTTAATGGCTTCCCCGGCCCCCCAGCGGACCACTATGAACAGCCCCACGAAGGCAGCGATGATGCCGCCCAGTTTCCGGGCGGTGATCTTTTCCTTGAGCGCCAGATTGGAGGCTATCAGGGTAAAAATGGGGGAGAGGCCGACTATCAGGCTGGCGGTCCCGGCCGCGATCCGGCTCTCCCCGTAGTTCAGGGCCAGGTTGTAGCCCAAAACCCCGGTGATGCCGTAGAGGGAAATGCCCGGCCATTCCTGGCGCCATACCGAAAATATCTTCTGCGGCTTGTAGATCACGAACATCAGCACCAGCAGTAGCACGGCAGCCGGAAGGTACCGGAGCACCGTCAGCTGCATGGGGTCCAGGCCTTCCACCTCCAAAAGATATTTGATGGCCACGAAGGCGTTGCCCCAGAAGACCACCACCAGGGCCAGCAATGTTATGAATATGATTTTTTTCATTTACTGTTTTTAGATATCCTTTTGTTTCCCGCCTTCCTGTTTTCCTTATAAAGCCCCCGAAGAAATCTTCTTACTCTTTCCCCAGCTCCGAGGACAGCATTCCCATCAGTATCAGTCCGGCCCCCAGCCACCCCAGCCAGGGCATTTTTTCACCGAAGATCAGAAAGGCAAAAACGGCCGCAAACAACGGTTCCAACGTGTAGATGACGGCGGCCCGGGCGGCCGAGGTCTGTTTTTGGTAGTGGGACTGGATCACCAGGGACCCGGCGGTGGCCAGTCCGCTGGTCAGAAACAGGTCCAGCCAAAGCGAGGGAACGAAGTGGATGAACGGTTTTTCCAGCCACCACATGAACAGCAGGCTTAAGGCAACGGTGGTGATTATCTGGACCATCACCATGTTCATGGCCCCGTGTTTTTGGGTGTAGGTCTGGACCAGTATTATCTCCACCGCAAAACAGGTTGCGCAGAGGGCGGTCAAAAGATCGCCAATATTGAACCCCCCGGAGGCCGGCCGGGACAGGAAATACAGGCCCACCGCCGCCAGAGCCACCCCGGTCCATATCCACGGCCCCACTTTTTTCTTGAGCATGGTGATGGAAAGCGGCGGGACCAGGATCACCGAGAGCCCGGTAATGAAGGCCGAACGGGTGGCGGTGGTGTGCACCAGTCCCGCGGTCTGGAGGGCGAATCCTCCGAACAGGAAAGAACCCAGGACGATCCCGTCCCGCCATCCGGAGAAGGACAGGTCCCTTAAACCCAGGTAACAGAACGGCAGCAGCAGTATGCCGGCAAGGGCAAAGCGCACCCCCATGAAGGCCAGCGGGGTAGCGTGGAGCATGGCATCCTTGACCGCCACGAAAGTGACGCCCCAGAAAAATGTGGCCAGCAGTAGCCAGAGATCGGCTTTAAGGTGTCGGTTGGTCATAGGCCGGTATTATAACATAAAACCGCCGTGGTGTTAACCCCCGGCGGTTTTTATTGAGCTGAGTGTTTTGTTTTATGCTTCGGTGGGATAATCAGCCACCACCCGCCTGTCCCGGACCTTCCGCAAAAAATCCACGGCCTTAAGGTGCTCGGGGTGTTTTTGGTAGGCGTCCAGATCTTTCTCTTTTTCAAACTCGGAATAGAGCGCCAGGTCAAAGGCATCCTGGCCGGTGTTGATGTTTATGCCGACCTCCAGAGACCTCACTTGGGGAATGCTTTTTTTTAGCCCCAGCAGTTTTTCCCGGGCCAGCTCGATGTTCTCCTGCTTGCTGCGGCCTTCGGCCTGTGGCCTAAAACTCCAAAGGACAATATGTTTTATCATTGTAATGTATCTTTCTATAATCTGTTTTTTATTGTTTCAACAAATATCCGATCAACTCTTTTTGACAGCAACGAGACCAGAGAGTAACCTTTGATTTTGGCAGTATAAATTATACCTGCCATTAGGACAATGGTGATTATTATGTTTTGCCACGAATTCAACGCCCATTGTCCTTGAAACAATACTTCTTTCTGAGAAACTGGAAATAAATACTTTATGGCCCAGATTGATCTGTTGGGTCCAGCCGATCCCAATATGTCCGCCAACAGATGGATGTGAAAGATAATAAAGGCCCAAAACGCCACCCTATATTTTCCCTTATTTATAATCAGTGCGACACAAACTACAATCAAGGCCATTGTAAAGTTGTGCGCTAAAACATGGTGGTATTGCTGATATGTTTCCGCCATTTTCTGAGTGCCTCCGGTAATGGCCGTCACTGCCGCCGGGAGAACATCCATATCGGGGACCAAACCAGAGACGGTTAAAGAAAGCCTTTCCCGGTTGTTCTTTGATACCATGTCTGCTACAAGCCAAGAAGCAAATAGATGGGTTGCTGTGTGCATTGTCTATTCCTTCGATAAAAATAAGGATGTGCCAGATTCTTTAAGGCACATCCTTATACGTAAACTTTAGTTGTAGTTATTCCGGCAGGCGGATGGGCATGATCAGATAGACCAGTTTGTTGTCGTCCTTTTCCTGGCTGGGCCTGATTATGGCCGCCGCCAGCGGTGCGCTTAGATAGAGATTCAGTTCGTCCGACTCCACGTTCTTGATGATATCCAGAAGATAGTTGGCGTTATAGCCTATCTCCATTTCCTCTCCTCCGTACTTGGCCGCCAGGCTTTCATAGGCCTCGCCGATGTCGGCCGTGCGGCTGGAAAGGTCCAGGGAATCGGCCTTGATGTTGAGCTTGATCATGCTGGTGAAGGTGTCGGAAAATACAGAGACCCGTCGCACCCCGGCCGCAAATATCTCGGTGTTGACCGTGACGATCTTGTTGTTGCTCCAAGGAATGAATTTATCGTATTCCGGATATACTCCCTCGATATGGCGGGCGAACAGTTGGGTGCTGCCCAGGATGAACTGGGAGTAGTTCTCGTCGAACTTCAGGATGATCTCCTGGTCGCTGGAACCGATCATCTTGTTGACCAGGTTCAGCCCCTTGGGCGGTATCAGCAGCTCGCTTTTTTGAGAGACCGGCGCGATCATGCTTTCCATTAGCGCCAGCCTACGGCCATCGGTGGTCACCACCCTCAGCTTATCGCCGTTGACCTGGAACAGCACTCCGCACAGGGCAGGCCGGGAACTGTCATTGGCTGCGGCAAACAGGGTTTTCTTGATTG
>Ga0315268_10001966_pt1 | contig 23492 bp, 19 predicted proteins | sample C1_top_MG_FD_204535 | JGI IMG/M metagenome (GOLD analysis project Ga0315268, IMG submission 204535) | Sediment microbial communities from Yellowstone Lake, YNP, Wyoming, USA - C1_top | ecosystem: Environmental > Aquatic > Freshwater > Lake > Sediment | place: USA: Wyoming | collected 2017-08-01 | reverse complement strand
TCCTGAATTTTTCAATATCCACGGCATCAGTATCGCTTTGAGTAAAAGTTAAAGTTGGTGTATTGTCAGTGGTCCAGCTGCCGTCAGTTAAATTTAAAGAGGAAGGATCAGTGGGTGACGCATTGCTCTCGGCCTGGGTCACGTTTTGATAGGTAGCGTATATAACTACGCCATTATCATCGCGATAAAGATAATCATCAACGTGGTTAAAGTATCCCTCAATGGCAGTGGTTTCGGCAGTAGCTGGATCTGCATAATCAGTATAATGACTCAAGGCAATGCCGGTCATAATTGAAGCAAGCGGTGGAGTATAATTTGTATTGAAATTTGCTATTGTTATTGAAGATCCTGAGGCAGTGTTACCAGTGGTAATCGGCATTTCCCAGATTGACATTTTCGAGCCGCCAGAACAAGAACCAGTTTGATTAATATCGTTATCACAAGGGTGGTAGGGTTGAGTATAGGGCGAGGTAGTGTGAGCCGCAGACCAACCGACAGTGCAAGAACCCCAATTTTGAGCAAATCCAGCTGAAGTCTCAACTGTAAAACCCGTGTCTCGTAAAGCGTTGACTGTACTCAACCTTGCTGCTCCGCCACCAGCTCGGAAAGTGGTTGGCGTACCAAGGTTATGAGACAAAAACTGGCTCTTGGCATAATTTAACATAGTTTCAGCATCACTCTCTGAAGCATCAGAATAAGTATAAATTGGAACATCATAGCCATCATTTGTCCCTCCGGCACAATGAGGAGAATCAAGAGGAGTAACTCCTGAGGCTGTAACAAAATCACTATACATATGAAGATGCAATCCGATTTCATCGGCGTTGGCTATTACCCAGTTATCCATATTGGTTATGTCACCCGCTGAACAGGCTTGATAGATTCTGGGATTGAATAAATGAGACATGACAATATTTCTGGAAGAAGCAAAGCTGGCCAAGGGGTTGAGATATTGAGTCAAACTGACGCAACCCCCCTCCCAGTCAAAAGACCAAATATGATAATAGGGATAGGAAATATAAAAAACTGGTGTATCACCTGAATAATCAGTGCCGCCGCTAGAAACAGTGGCAGCTGCATAATAAGTGCCAGTGGATAAGGATGTAATATTGATTGCCTGCTGCCAGGTGGTGTCACTGGTTTTAGTCATGGTGCCGGTCATTGACTGGCCGACAATCGAATAAGTAGCTGTAGATCCGGCTGGCGCACTCGGCCAATTAATATTAACGGTGATTGTCTGGTCAGTTGCCGTATAGCCATCTCCTTTTAATCTCCACTTTTTGCTGACAGTTACTGTCGGTCTAGTAGATGACTGGGTTTCAGCGCCGGCCGCCACTGTTGGTTCATTGGTTGTATATTTTCTTACTTTTAGTTCGTCAAAATGCAAATGATTAGTGCCAAAGCCCATCAAATAAACATTGCCTGTCGTTAAAGTGGCATCAGAAGCATCAGTAACAACGTCGCTGCCGTCAGAGTTAAATATCATAGCCGAACCGTCTAATTTGAATTTAAGAGTGTGCCAACTGCTATCGCCGAAGTTTGCATGACTTCCCGTACTACCTATTTGACTACCTATTGAGGTCCAGGCAGTAAATGGAAATATCTTTGTAGTTGTTGCATAACTAAAAGCACAATAATTAGCCCCGGTTGAATCATTGAGGCGAGCGCCAATAGGATAATAAAGATTTGAGACATATTTAGTCTTGGCTTCAAATACAAGATTATCAAAATCGCCAACTGTGTCATCAACATAAGCATAATTATAAGAACCGCCAGTACCATTGTAACTTAAAACATTGCCGCTTGTCCCATCGGCCTGAGTGTCTGATTCAACATTCCAAGTACCTGACTGAACAGTCCAGTTGGCATTATTGAGGGCTCCAGCTGAATGACTCGAAAAGTCATCATAAAATTGATAGATATTGCTTCGATTGGCAGGCGGTGAACCAGCTGAAGCATAGCCATAGTAAAGATAGTAATTATTGTCAGTGCCAGAACCGGCGATGGCTGCCTGGGTTTTGAACCAGATAGTCGCATTAGTGCCTTTGGTATTCCAGACCCCTTCATTAACCCGGTCTAACTCTGTATTGGTTGCGCCGTTCCAATAAACTATTCTTACGTCATTGCCGCTGGCTAAAGATTTACCAGCTTCAACTAAAGTGAAGTGATCCAAAGAAAGACTAACCGAATAGCCAGCTGGCAGGGCTGAAGCGCTATTATTGGTGATGGTCAATAACTTCTGATAACCATAGTTTGTATCCCACCAGGTTGCTCCATCGGCTTTAGCCTCTCTTGGTTGAATGATAAAACTCGGCCAAAAAGTCCAAATTAAAACCAAAAGGATAGTAAAAACGCTCACTATCCTCTTTGATTTTTCAAACCGTTGATGAGAAGGTTCTAAAAAATTGATTTTGATTTGATTTTTATTTTTCATATTTATTTTATTGATTCCTAACGATTCAAGGTATCTGCAAAATCCAGCCCGGCAAAATCAAGCTTGGGTTATTCTCTAAACTCGGATAAGTATTTTTATTGGCTTCAACTATCTCATTATAAAGCCGGCCGTTTCCTAACAAAACTTCGGCAATCTTCCAGAGCGAGTCGCCGCTTTTAACCGTATAAACTCCATTTTTGTAGAAAGTGTATGACTCTGATTTTAAACTGGCAAAACCATTTTTATCATAGGCAATCATATAAACAGAGTGCTGGCCAGCGGACAACTTGCTTAAATCAAGAACATAAGCAAAATTGGCAGTGCCGGAAATATTATTTTCCACCTGGAAAGAATCAAAAAGTATTCCGTCAATATAGACTTTGATCGTTGAATCATTAGCGGCTAATCCCGGAATGACTATTTCTCCGTCTTCAGTCACCGCTTCTTTTTCTACTGGGGCAAGCAGGGTCGGGGCAATATATGGTAATTTCACCTCAAAAGTAATCTCGGGGGATTCAGCAGAATAAACCCCATCCGAATTTCTGGCAATGGTATAAAGAGTGTGAGTACCAATTGACAAATCTCTTCTCAATTTATAGTAAAAAGAACCGGTCCCTGAAGGATGGTTACTCGATAAAACTGTATTTTCTAGATTACTGTCAATAAAGATAAAAATAGTATTGTTAGAGCGGGCTAAACCAGTAATGACCGGTCTTCTTATAACCGAGGTTTCGTCATCCTTGGGATAAACCACAGTTGGTGCCGCCAAAACGCTCGGTGTCGGCGTAGGCGCAGGCTCTGGCTGAGGCTCTGGTTCGGGTTCTGACGCCGGCTCCTCGGAAGTGGTAAAAGTGGCATCAGCATCATAGGCATAAGTATTGCCCTGACTCATCACTTCATAATGATAAGTTTTACCAGCTAGCAAACCAGTAATGGTAATTTCATGACTGGTGACTAAATTATTATCCGAAACTTCTTGCCCATAGGCCGTGGTTAAACCATATCTGACTTTAGAAGTGGCTGCCTGATTAGTAGACCATGTCACTTTAACCGAAGTGGTTGAAAGATTGGTTACGGAAACATTGGAAATTGTCGTGGCCGGTAAAGTCGATGTAGCAAAGGTTTGATCAGAAGATAATGTTTCATTAGTTGCCCTATCTTCAGCCACCACTCTGAAATGATAAGTCTGGCCAGCCGTTAAACTAGAAACTGTTTTGGTATGAGTGGTCGCTAAATTAGAATCAAGAGCTGTAAAATTTCCATAAGTATCAGTTGCCCCCCACTCAATCTGACTGGTCGCTCCTTCATCAGTGGCCCAGGTTACAGTAGCACTGCTTAGATCAGGCGAAACATTAATATTGCTGACCACTGCCGGCACAGTATCTTTTCTAATATAGAATCCATCTGTTAAAACAGTATTGCAATTTCCGGCGGTATCGCAGGTTTTAAAAGAAACATAATTTGTTCCTTCCTGTAAGGAAGAAAAATTGACCGACCAAGGAGTAGTATAAGAATTAATATCAGTCGTAAAAATATTTGTCCAGTCCAGTATATCCGTTGTTCCTTGGGTTGTACCGACTGCATATTGGGCATAATCCAATTGAGCTCCAGAACCGCCATTGGAAAAAGTGACATTGTAAGTCGTTCCAGCGGCATTTCTCCAAGTATCATCACCTGATTGATTATTAGTTATAGTCGGATTAGTTTCATCAAAATAATATGGACCATAATCATAAGTCTCGTTAGCGACATCATCGCCGTTGTATCCTTTGACATGAAGATACCAAGAACCTTCGGCAGAAGTAGTTAAAGCCTTAGTACCAGTTGTCCACTGGGTTTCCGTTCCTACCCAAGTATGAGTCGCTGATTGATCCCAGACATAGCGATAGTATTGAACCCCGCCTCCGCCAAAGCCATCATTGTTGGTAAAAGTAAAAGTACTGGTACTGTACCAAGTGGAAGGAGATTTGTCAGCGGAGACACTGGAGGCGCCTGGCGCTTTGGAAAGAGTATATTTGTTGACTGTACCAGCTGTAGTCTGATTACCAGCGGTATCTTTGGCCTTAAGCGTTTGAGTATATTGGGTATTAGCGGTTAAACTATTTCTTACATAAGTCGTCCCTATCTGCCAAGTTGAGCCATTGTCAAAAGAATATGGGGAAGCCGGCAAACCGCTGACTGAATCAGTGGCTGAATTTATCGTCCAAGTAATTTGAATAGTGCTGTCAGCCGCGGCCGAGCCAGTGGAAGGATTAGGAGTAGGAGCAGTGGCATCAAAATAATAAGGACCATAATCATATGTGCCATTGGCTACCCCGTCGCCATTATATCCTTTAACGTGTAAATACCAGGATCCTTCAGAGGAAGCATTCAGTATTCTTGTCCCGGTTGTCCAGGGATCTTCTGTATCATCCCAAACATGAGTGGCTGATTGATCCCAGGCGACCTTGTAACTTTTTACCCCGCCTTCTCCGAAACCATCATTATTGGTAAAAGTAAAAATACTAGTATTGTACCAGGTGGAAGGAGATTTGTCAGCGGAAACACTGGAGGCGCCTGGTGCTTTGGAAAGTGTATATTTGCTGACAGCGCCGGCAGTAGTAGTATTACCAGTTGTATCTTTGGCTTTTAAATTCTGGATGTATTCGGTGTTAGCGGTTAAAGTGTTTCTAACATAAGTAGTGCTAGCCTGCCAACTGCCACCATTATCAAATGAATAGGGAGAGGCGGCTAAACTACTGGTGGCGTCAGTGGTTGCACTAAAAGTCCAGGTGATTTGAGTAGTGCTGTCAGCAGAGGCTGAGCCAGTTGATGGATTAGGGGTCGGAGCGGTGGCGTCGTAATAATATGGTCCTAAATCTTGAGTAGCATTAGACGCAGCCGCTGTCCCATCGCCATTGTAAGCTTTAACGTGCAGATACCAGTTATTAGCGTCTGAAGTCGGAGTCAGTTGAAGAGTGCTTGCAGACCACTGGGTTTCTGAATCAGTCCAGACATGAGTGGCTGACTGGTCTAAAATATAGCGATAGTATTGAACTCCGCCTCCACCGAAACCAGCATTATTGGTAAAAGTAATCACTGAATTTGTCCAAGTTGAAGTGGCTATTGAAGCCGAAACACTAGCATCAGCCGCTAAAGTATATTTGGTTGAGACGCCGGTGGTTGAAGTTTCATCACTATCCCCGTTTCTGGCTTTAACCGTATATGAATATTGGGTATTTTTAGTTAAACCCGTTTTCTCCCAGGAATTAGTTTGTATCCGGCCTGAGTTGGTACTGGTCGCTGATTCGGCAAAATACAAACCAGAACTGCCTGAAGCTAAATTGGAAAATGAACCAGTGGCTGAAACTGTAATGGCCGTGGCCGCCACTGTATTAAAAGTTATGCTTGAAGGCGCTTCAATTGAAGTGTAAACAGAAGCCGGATCAGAATCAGTACTACCATTGGTGCTGTATGCATTAGCATGACGAGTATACTGGGTATTGGCCGACAAACTGCTTTCCTGGGAAGTAGTGGTGCCGCCATTGCCCGACACGCTTCCAGTCATGGAGTTATGGCTTGAATCATGGACATAAAAATTAGCTTCGGAGATATCCGCATCCGTCCAAGACCAAGTGATTGTCGAAGTGGTATTAGTACTATGTGTAAAATTTGTCGGTTTAGTCGGTGCGCCAATCACTACATTGCGGGCCGTTGATGACTTAGGAATAAAAGGAGCATCTGCGAATAAATATAATTTTACTTTATAGCAACCAGCTGTTACTGCGGTTATTGTATTAGTATAAGACGAGTTTTCATTAGTACTGGTTGGATTACTGCCTGCAGTGGTCATCGGCGTGCCACTTCCCGGAGCTTCAATATCGGCATAAGAAGAACAAGTGCCACAACTTGAATTGGAACAAGTACAATATTGCCAATACATAAGATAAGTATACCCAACACAGGCGCCGCCGCCATTCCAAGAACCGGTCATATCAAAAGTTTCAGTAGCATTTTTATAGGTTGTGGCACTGGGTACAGACATGGTAACAGTAGGGCTGGTGCAACTGGCTGCCTCAACTCTCCATGGCCACAAAGCTAAACCCGAAACAAAAAACGTACTCACCGCCCAAATAAAAATTACTAAGACTGCAGTCAAAGTGGTAGCCACTGAAGTTCTATAAACCAAAATATGACGATTATATGAACCTAAATACTGTCCCTTTTCATCTCTTGGCGTTAGAAAATCAAAACTCTTGGTCGGCGACCAAACAATATGGAACGGCAGGGAAACTAGAAAGAGAAATAAATATAAAATGCCAAGGTAAATCCCGGCATAAATACCATAAAAAAATAGTAAAACAAAATTATTTGCCAGCTTGTTTTTCTGCTGTTTAACCCTGGCAATGGTGTTAATGATTTTTAACCTGAAATTTTTCATTTTTTGGCAAATTTTCAGCTTCAAGCTCGTTTTATTTAATGCTAAAATCCTATTCTAAAATATAACCCAATAATTGACTACAATTTTGGCTTATTTTAGCGAAATTGTCTCTCTTTTTTTTCATTCTCACTATCTATATTATATCTTAAAAAAGGGCTTTTGTCAAGGTCTTTTCTTGATATTTTTGGCGGTTCAGGTTATCCTTTAATTAACAAAATATCTTATCATAAAACAACTCTATGAGCAAAGACAAAAAAAGGTTCAAAAAATTTAATTCAGTACAAAATACACAATTTAACCCGATCTCTGAACAAACTGAAACTGTCAGCGAAATTCAAGCGATTGAACACCAATATGTCAAAAAAGACCTTTTATTCTGGTTTATTCTTTATTTAATCTTTATTGCGATAGTAATATCTCTTTACTTTTTTGATAAAAATAGTCCATTTTTAGGTAATTTAGCTCACAACATCTCTGATTATTTTATAAAATAGTATTTTGCGACACTAAGATTATACTTTATATTAGAGTAAAATGTCGGATTGGCAAAATTTTATTGTTTCTTATTATGCCAAAATATCATAAATTTTTGATGATTTACCACCAAAATGCTGCCAATCTAAGCCATAAAATAAAGAATGTTCCACGTGGAACATTTTAATATTCTGATGTATAAATGAATGCTCTCCTACTAATCGCCCTTGTAGTTTCGGCCAAAGGTCGATCAGCCTTGGGCTGACAATGGATAATACGCCCTTGTAGTTCAATGGACTAGAATAATCCCGTCCTAAGGGATAGATCCAGGTTCGATTCCTGGTGAGGGCATTTGGGCCCATAGCTTAGCTGGTAAAGCGCTACCTTCACACCAGCCTCCCGGAGTACGGGCCTGTAGCTCAATTGGTAGAGCGCGTCGTTCGCATCGACGAGGCAGGCGGTTCGAATCCGCCCAGGTCCACCATCGAATAACAATATCGGATTTGCTATAATTAACAATAATTTGTAGCGTCACAGCTTGCTGTGAAAAATCTATTTGTCAGACCAAGGTCTGACGCTACATATAACATGTATTATTCCTGGGCCGATAGTTCAGCTGGTAGAACGCTTCCATGGCATGGAAGAGGTCAGGGGTTCGAGTCCCCTTCGGTCCAAATTAAAAAAACAGCTTGGAGCATGGTAAAGCTGTTTTTTGGTATCTATTTAATCCTCAGAGCAGATTGCCAAGCTAATTCATAGAGCATTCTGTAAGATTGGGCAATTTCTTCACTCTCAATTAATACACCGAAGTAATCTATTTTTATTGAAATAATGGCAATCTTATTATCAAAAATTGCACTATCAATTAAGGTCTGCATTTTTTTAGGCATAAATTTTACTAAGTGATTAGGATTGCCAAATTTTTTTATTTCATATGCATAAGCTTTATCAACCGGATTATCAGACATAATTTCTCTAACCCTAACTTTCATCTTTTTTATTTCTTTAGGCGGAATAAAGTTATCCTGAAACTCTTGCTTTAGCGCTACCACTGTTCCGTAAAAATCAATGTAATTCTTTGCCTTTCTTATTTCATTGTAAACATCTATTACTCCTTGCCTGCCTTCATAAAATTTAACCTGGGGTTTATGTTTATCAATATTATAAATTGTCCTTAACATCGGCATTACTTTTTCTAAAGCCTCTTCTCTGGTTTTTATTTCCTTAACTAACTTTTCCGGATCCTCGGCGATAAAGATTGTTTTAGTTCCTTTAGGCACCTCGCTGATCAAACCCTTCTTCTTCAAATCGTCCAGAATTAAATATACGGTTGGTCTTTTGACTTCTGTTTTTTGGGCGATCTCAGAAACTTTAGCCTGACCCAATTCTAAAGTGGCTAAATAGACTTTAGCTTCTTTTTGATTTAACCCGATTTTTTCTAAAGTTTGGTCTAAAATCATACTGTAATTTAATTATATAGCATGTTAATAATTCTGTCAAGTTTTATGACAACAATTTTTAACTACTCTTAATTTTTCTCTAATTTTACGATTAAAATGCTTTTATATTAGCCCAAAATAGTGTCATAAATATTGACAAATTAAATATATGTGCTATACTGGATGGTTAAAGATAAAACAGTTCTTTGAATTAGACCCTAACCCAAGAGGAGTTGCTATGAAAAAGCTGATGCTACTAGTCCTGTTTTCGATTTTCGTGCTCAATGCGGGCTGTACCAATCAAAGAATATTGCTTTGGCCCTTGCCAGTAGTTAGTGATTGGGTCGCTCAAGATTCCATCAAAGTCGTATGTGAAGTCAGACAAGCAGATGGGGAGCCGCGCGTTTATATCAAACGACTTAGTGATGGAGCTTTTTTTGAGGCGACAGCTAATCGAAGAATTCCAACCGATTCAATCATTGAGATCATTGAAGTTCACTATAATTTTGGACAATATAGGGTAAATCATGATTGGACGGTTAAATTGGTTGCCATTTGTCGTTCTTTAAATTAGACCCCGAACCAAAAGGAGCTGTTATGAAAAGCGCAGTATTGTTATTCATGTTTGTAGTTCTTACTACTACGGTTGGTTGCATGGATGAATCAGACCGGAAGGCAGTCGTCTATTCCGAACCGACAGTTACTAATTGGTTTTCCGATGAAACCTTCAAAACTGTGAGTGAAGTCAAACAGATAGATGGGTTCGAATTCGGACGAGTAATAGTTGAACACGTTGGGACAGACAGACAGTTGTTGTCGGCATTGGTAATTCCCATGCGGAAAGTACCCATCGGCTCAACAGTTAAAATCGTCCTGGTTGTCTATCCACGAGGCTACACCTGGAACGACACCTTCTTGGCAATACGTTAGGGAAAATCTCTGTCCATCGGGCCCCAAATCGCGAAAGCGAGACGGGGTCCTTTCTTTTGACATTTACTATATTATATTCTAAGATAGTATATACCCCTAGGGGGTATGTGTATAACTATGAAAAATATAAAAAAGAAGTGAATATGGATAATTTGACTAGTGGAGGTCATAGATCCGAAGAAGAACGACTAGCGGCTCAAGAATCTGCCCCAAAAAATGGATCAGATTTAGAAAAAGAATCAAGAGAAACAATTTCTAACCTACCCGATTTGGGTGATTTTTTGAAATTTATTGAAAGTGATGATTTTAAAAAACAGTTATCGGATAAAGAAGATCCCCAAGCCGTATTTTATGATTTCTGTACAATGTCCAAAAAAAATGTTGTCGAAATTAATCGTTCGGCTTATGAAGATAAAACTTCTGATAGGCTACACTCAACAGGCGGGTCTGATGTCAAAAAACTGCCAGAGGTGAAGATTTATTTAGGGGGTTTTTATTGGCTAAGGGGTAAATCGCAAGACTTGAGTGAAAATGAACCGAAAGGCCGCCTTTACTTAAATCTTGATCCTGACAGCGCCCACGCGGTTTTCGATAATATCCTTACAGAATCCTCTAGGAATAATATACCCCTTAAATTAAAAATGCCGGCTAATCTTAATGAGAGGAGCGCGAAACGAATAGATAAAATGATTATTTATTTTAATGAAAGTTATGGCGATAAAATAGTCCAAATAATCTCTCGTTCTATTCAAGAATTACAGAATGCCTATGACATTTCCTCTCCAGATAAAAAGGTTATGCGAAGTGAGGAAATTCCGCGCTTTACGCAAAAAGTAAAAGGGGTGGATGGTAAAATTATGTCTGGAGTTGGATTTGGTGAAGAACCCTCCATCAAAAATGAATCATTTTCTAAAATAAGATCATGCATTCTAACAGACCTATACTATGCCTTATCAGAAGGACAATCTCTAAGTGACAGTTTGTGGAAAAATATCTGTTCAAGATACAAAGTAGATCCCGAAAATCCAGCCTTCAATTCTGGCAAACAAACTGAGAGATTTAAATATTTCCGTTAAAATAACCAGGATAGATTACAAAATAGATTGATAAGCAATATCTTTATGAAAAACCCCAAAGAAAATAAAGCTCAAGCTCACCTACACCGCATTATCGGCCAGCTTGAGGGTTTGGAAAAAATGATTAAAAATAAAAGAGCGTGCCAAGAGGTTATTAATCAATTAATGGCCGCTCGCGCTTCTTTGGAAAAGCTGGGTATTTTGATTTTGCAGGACGAATCAAGCTATTGTTTTATCGGCAAAGGCGGTGCCAAAAAGAAATTGGAAAATTTGGAAAAAATCACCAATAATTTATTTAAATTAACTTAGATTAAGGAGAAAAAATATGCCAGAGATTAAATTTACCGATCAAAATTTTGAAGAAGAAGTTTTAAAATCAAAACTGCCAGTTTTGGTTGATTTTTGGGCGGCTTGGTGCGGGCCCTGCCAAATGCAAGGACCGATTATAGAAGAAGTGACCAAAGAAATGGAGGGTAAAGCCAAAGTCGGTAAGCTGGAAGTAGATAATAATCAACAAACTTCTTCAAAATACGGTGTCATGAGCATTCCTACTTTGATAATTTTTAAAGAGGGAAAAATTGTTTATCAAAAGCCGGGTTTACATCAAAAAGATCAATTAATTAATGAATTGAAAAAATATGTATGACGTAATAATCGTCGGCGCCGGTTCAGCTGGGTTGGCCGCCTCTATTTATGCTTCGCGCCGGGCTTTAAAAACCTTAATTATTTCCGAGGATATTGGCGGTCAGGCAATTACTGCCAATCACGTTGAAAATTATCCGGGCTTTGATTTAGTAACTGGCGCGGAATTGATGATGAAATTTAAAAGTCAAGCCCAAAAATTCGGCGCGGAATTTGTCACAGATGAAGTTATGAAAATAGAAAAAACCGGCGATAAATTTGTGGTTAATACCAATGCCAAAAAATTTGAAACAAATTCCGTCATTTTATCTTTTGGCCTTTCTCACCGCCATCTTGACGTTCCTGGCGAGGAAAAATTAATCGGCCGTGGCATCGCTTATTGTGCCACTTGTGATGCGCCCTTATACAAAGGTAAAACAACAGCGGTTATCGGCGGAGGCAGTTCAGCTTTGGATGCCGCTTTGCTGCTTTCTAAACTCTGCCCGAAAGTTTATCTTATTCACCGGAGAGATGTTTTTACCGGCGAAGCGGTGCTGATTGATCAAGTCAAACAAGCGAAAAACATTGAATTGGTTTTAAATTCCGAGATTTTAGAATTTATAGGCGAGAATAAACTGGAAAAAATTACTGTTAAAGATACAAGCGGCGAAAAAAGAGAAATTGAGGCGGATGGTGCTTTCATCGAAGTCGGTTTTATCGCCAAAACCGACTGGCTGGGAGATTTAGTTAAATTGGATGAAAAAAAACAAGTGATTATCAATGATAAATGTGAAACTTCTATTCCTGGTATTCTCGCCGCTGGTGACATAACGACTATTGTCTACAAACAAGTGGTGATTTCCGCTGGCGAAGGCGCTAAAGCTGCGCTTTCAGCTTACAAATATCTTCAAAACAAAGGTTTAACCCGGGGAGCGAGCGTGGACTGGGGACAAATAAAAAAATAATATATGACTAAAAATAATTTTTTTGAAAATACTCTGGCTGAATTAGAAAAAGCCGCTCTAAAAATGAAATTGAGTTCAACTATATTAAATATTCTTAAAAATCCGCAGAGGATAATTGAAGTTTTTGTCCCGGTAAAAATGGATGATGGCCAAATAAAGGTTTTTGAAGGATTCAGGGTCCAATATGATAATAGCCGAGGTCCCTACAAGGGCGGCCTGAGGTATCACCCTCAAGTCGATATGGATGAAGTAAAAGCTTTGGCTCTTCTTATGGCGATAAAATGTGCCGTAATCAACATCCCAATGGGCGGCGGCAAAGGCGGAATCAAAGTTGATCCAAAAAAACTGTCAAAAAAGGAATTGGAAAGATTGACCCGTGGCTTCACTAGAAAAATAGCGGATTTTATCGGACCGGATAAAGATATTCCCGCCCCTGATGTTTATACTAACCCACAAGTCATGTCCTGGATTTACAAAGAATACAGTAAAATTGTCGGTCATGATGAAAAAGCGGTGGTTACTGGAAAGTCGGTAAAAGATGGGGGCATTAAAGAGAGAGAAATAGCAACGGCTTTGGGCGGCTATTTTGTGCTTGAAGATATGCTTAAAAAAACAAAGGAGGAAAGAAAGAATCAAAGAGTGATTATCCAGGGCTTTGGTAATGCAGGCTTTAACATCGCCCAAATATTATTTCAAAACAATTTTAAGATAATCGGGTTGTCAGATTCAAAAAATAGTATAATTTCTCAAAACGGATTTATCCCCAAACATATTTTAAAAACAAAAGAGACAAAGGGAATGGTTGATGGCTACTATTATAAAGGTTCTGTCTGTAATCATAATGAGAAAAATCATAAACATCTGAAACCGGGCGATATTTTAGAACAATCCTGCGACATCTTAATTCCGGCGGCCCTGGAAAATCAGATTACTGAAAAAAACGCTAAAAAAATCAAGGCAAAGATTATTTTGGAACTAGCCAATGGCGCCGTAACACCTTACGCGACTGAAATTTTGTACAAACGGGGAAAAATTGTCATTCCAGATATTTTAGCCAATGCCGGCGGGGTATGTGTTTCCTATTTTGAATGGTTAAAAAATCATAAAAAAGAAAAATGGCCCAAGGAAAAAGTTTATAAGAATTTGAAGAAAATTATGACCACCGCTTTTTCTAACACCTGGCAAATTTCCAAAAAGCATAAAATTGATTTGAGAACCGCTGCCTTTATTTTGTCCCTGCAGAGAATAGCCAAAGCTATGAAAAAATAATCCACTTGACAAATATTCTGATAATATTATTATAGAAAATATTGAGCGGAATATGTGGAAGAAGTGATGGGCCGCCTTTGAGCGCAAACTCTGTTTAGCGCTGACAATTATTGAGGCGGTCCATCACTTTGCGCCAATAATTTCCGCTTTTTTTAATCTGAACGAATTTAGAGTAAAATAAATCTATGAAACCTCATTTCAGGGAAGAAAATAAATTATTTAAAAACGGCTATAAATTAGTGGCCGGGGTAGATGAAGTCGGCCGAGGCGCTTTAGCTGGTCCGATTGTCGCGGCAGCGGTTATTTTATCTCAAAAAACAAAAATTAAAGGAATCAATGATTCAAAAAAATTAAAGCCACAAAAAAGAGAAGAGTTATATAAAAAAATAACCGCTTCTGCTATTTCCTGGTCTGTTTCATTAATTGACAACAAATTTATTGATAAAAAAGGAATTACAAAAGCCAATTCCGATGTTTTAAAGGGAGCGGTAAAAAAACTAAAAGTAAAACCTGATTATTTATTAATTGATGCGGTAAAAATAAAATGTGGGAATATTCCTTCAAAATCAGTGATAAAAGGCGATGAAAAAATCCGTTCAATCGCCGCGGCTTCAATTGTCGCCAAAGTCTTCAGGGATTCTTTAATGCGCGATTATCATCATATTTTCCCAAAATATTCTTTCCATCTTCATAAAGGCTATGGCACTAAAAAACATTTTGCCGCTATCAAAAAACATGGTCTTTCGCCATTGCACCGCCGCTCTTTTTTAAAAAATGAAAGATAATCAAAAATGTGCTATAATTTAATATATGGATAACATTCCCACGGGAAAAACCTATTTAAATCCAGCCCATATTTTAGAAAAAGTGGGGGTTGCTCTTGGCCAAAAAGTAGCTGATTTTGGCAGCGGCGGATCTGGCTATTTTACCCTCCAAGCCGCCAAAATGGTCGGCAACAAAGGACTTGTTTACGCTGTTGATATTTTAAAACCAGCCTTGTCCGCAATTTCAAGTAAAGCGAGATTAATGGGTTTATCAAATATAAGAACTGTATGGACTGATTTAGAAAAATTCGGGGCAGCCAAATCAATTAAAAATAATTCTCTTGACCTTGGCCTTCTAAAAAACATCCTTTATCAGTCAAAAAAACAGCTTGAGATATTGAAAGAAACTGCCAGAACTTTAAAAAAAGAGGGTAAACTTTTGATAATTGATTGGGAAGTGACTGGACTAGGCTTTGGTCCTAAAAAGGAAAATTTGGTTTCAAAAGAAGATATTATTAAAATGGGGGCTTCTATCGGTCTGGCTGAGATGGAAAGTTTTAAAGCCGGTCCTTATCATTGGGGCTTAATATTTGTTAAATCTAGTTAGATAGTTTAAGATAAAAAAATTTTGGTGGCGGTGAAGCCGCTTTTTTGTTTAAATTCGAAATCTAAAATCCGAATTTCTAAACAAACTCCAAGCACTAATTTTCCAATTCTTCAAACCGTTTTGGAATTTGAGATTTGGAAAATTAGAATTTGTTTAGAATTTAGATATTAGGATTTAGGATTTTAAAATAATAATATGAAAAATTCTAAAAACATTAAAAAACCTCAGCCAACCCCTCAACAACGACTTGGTCTTTGGGGTGAAAACTTTTGTATTAAATGGTTAAGGAAAAGGAATTATAAAATAATCCAACATCGTTTCACCTGCCGCGAAGGTGAAATTGATATCATTGCCAAAGATAAAAACCAAATAGTTTTTATTGAAGTCAAAACCAGAACCAACCAAAAATTCGGCTTGCCAGAAGAATCAGTCACAAAATCAAAACTGGAAAGATTTGAAAAGACGATTTGGCATTGGCTTGAAGAAAATGATTTGCAAAATGCTGATTTTAGAATTGATATTTTGGCTTTGCAAATCAACAGAAATTTAAAAAGCATAAAAATTGAGTATTTTAAGAACATCTTGACAGATTTTTAGCTTTTGCTTGATTAATTTTATTAACTAATTTATAATACCCTTGTGGTTGACTAGTTCCTTAAACTAGTCAATTTTCGTAAGAAGACCATTAAAACCTAAAAAATATGGCTCAAGAATCAGAATTAACCCAGGCCATCAAGCAAATCTGCGAGGAAAAGAATGTGCCCTATGATTCAGTTATCAAAACTATAGAGGCGGCTTTAGCCGTGGCTTATCGCAAGGATTTCGGGGAAAAAAATCAGAATATAGTGGCTGAATTTAATCCGGAAACAGGCGGAGCTAGGGTTTTTGACGCCAAAGAAGTAGTGGCTGATGAACTGGAGGAAAAAGCCCTGGAGAGAAAGGAATTGAAAGAAAAAGGAGAAGAAATAGAAGAACCAAAAGAAGATGAATTAAGATTTGACCCCAAAAAACATCTTTCATTATCTGCCGCTCAAAAAATTAAGAAAGGGGCAAAAATCGGCGACGAAATAAAAACCGAATTATTTCCGCCGGCTTCTTATGGCCGAATGGCTGCACAAACAGCCAAACAAGTAATTATCCAAAGGTTAAGAGAGGCTGAACGCGATACTTTATATAAAGAATATAAGAGTAAAGAAGGAGAAATTATCAATGGTATAATACAGCGGATTGAAGGCAGAATGGTTTTAGTTGATCTTGGACACACTACTGCTCTACTCCCGCCTCCTGAACAAGTTGTCGGCGAGAGGTATAATCCCGGCGGCCGGATAAAAATTTATCTAGTCTCGGTCAATGAAACAAATAAAGGTCCGGAAATAATTGTTTCCCGTTCTCATCCCGAGATGGTTAGGCGTCTTTTTACTTTAGAAGTTCCTGAAATAAGTTCCGGATCAGTTGAAATAAAATCGATTGCCCGAGAAGCCGGATCGCGGACAAAAATTGCCGTCGTCTCAAACCAAAAAAATATTGATCCAGTTGGTTCCTGCGTCGGGCAAAGAGGCACTAGAGTTCAAACAATTATTTCGGAATTAGGTGGAGAAAAAATTGATATTGTTGAATATTCAGAAGATCCGATTAAATTCATCACCAATGCTTTGTCGCCGGCAAAAATATTGAATATCAAGATTAATGAAGAAGATAAAACCGCCATGGCTGAAGTTAAAGAAGATCAACTTTCATTGGCTATCGGCAAAGCTGGACAAAACGTTAGATTAGCCGCCAGATTAACTGGTTGGAAAATTGATATCGTCGGCGAAGGGCAAGAAAGAAGGGGCGAGCGAAAAGATAAAAAACTTGAACAAGAAAAAATAACTGATGAGAAAAAAGAAGAAGTGAAAGAAATAAAAAAAGAAGAGACAATAGATGATAAAAAGGAGGGCAAAGAAAAGAAAAAGATAAAAAAAGTAACAAAAGGGCAAAAAGAAGGAAAAAATACTGAAAATCAACCCGAGGCCGATCAACTTCAGGCTGAGAAAAAAGAGGAGGCTAAAAAAGAAGAGGTATCAAAAGAAAAACAATAAAATATAATTATTCCGGCTTCAAATTATAATTAATAATTAAAACAAAATCTCTATGTTCAGCAAAAAAATTGTTTCCTGGTTCGGACGCATTATTTTTGCGTTTGGACTATTTTTTGGCGCGGCTTTGCCGACTTACGCAAGCGAGGCAGACATTAACCTGCCTGATTTACATGCTGTCTATTTCAACATTTTTGGCCGCTCAATTGCCGGCCTAAGCCTACTTTATGCCGGCTTAGTAGTTTGTGGCATTGGCTTGATTTTCGGTTTAATCCAATATGTCCAGACCAAGCGTTTGCCAGTAGCTGCCTCCATGAATTCTGTTTCTCAAACCATCTGGGAAACCTGCAAAACCTATCTTTTCCAGCAGGGGAAATTTTTAGCTATGCTTTGGATCCTGATTGGCTTATGCATGCTTTATTATTTCGGCGCTTTGCAGCATAAATCAGCCGGCAACATTATAATCGTTTTAATTGCTTCAATTTTGGGAATCTTGGGCTCATACGGCGTTGCCTGGTTTGGCATCAGAATTAACACTCAAGCTAATTCCCGTTCAGCTTTTGCCGCTCTCCGGGGCAAACCCTGGCTACCCTTATCAATTCCCTTGCGGTCAGGGATGAGCGTCGGGTTATTGCTGGTCAGTGTTGAGCTTTTTTTCATGATTTGTATCCTAGCTTTTTTGCCGAAAAATCTAGTTGGCCCCTGTTTTATCGGTTTTGCCATTGGCGAATCTCTTGGAGCCAGCGCTTTGCGTATCTGCGGCGGCATTTTTACCAAAATAGCTGATATTGGTTCGGATTTGATGAAAATAATTTTCAAACTGCCCGAAGACGATCCGAAAAATCCTGGCGTCATCGCTGATTGTACGGGTGATAATGCCGGAGATAGTGTTGGGCCGACTGCTGACGGCTTTGAAACTTACGGCGTAACTGGTGTGGCTTTAATCGCCTTTTTGGCTCTAGCTCTAATTACCCGGCCGGAAATTGCCGGTCATCTTATCATCTGGATTTTTGTGATGCGTATTCTAATGATTCTCACTTCCTTGGTTTCCTATTTTATCAACAATAAAATCAATGCCTGGCATTATAAAGACAAAAAGGATTTTAACACTGAAGCCCCTTTAACCAATTTAATTTGGATAACTTCTTCGATCTCCATATTAGTGACCTTTGGCGCCAGCTACCTGCTCCTGCCGACAACTATTTATCATAATCTTTGGTGGATTTTGGGCGTGATAATTTCCTGCGGCACGATTGCCGGCGCACTTATCCCTGAATTTACTAAAATTTTCACCAGCACCAACTCAAGTCATGTAAAAGAAGTAGTTGCCTCTTCCCGCCAAGGCGGAGCCTCGTTAAATATTCTTTCTGGTCTGGTGGCTGGAAATTTCTCGGCTTTTTGGCAGGGTTTGTTGATTACTGCTCTGATGCTTATCAGCTATCTTCTTTCTTCGCGACCTGATCTGGTTGGCTTACTGCCTCCTGGTTTGGAGTTTGCTGCTCCGATTTTTGCCTTTGGTTTGGTTGCTTTTGGATTTTTAGGCATGGGACCGGTTACCATTGCCGTTGACAGCTATGGCCCCGTCGCCGATAACGCCCAGTCTGTTTATGAATTAAGCAGAATTGAATCAAGACCGAATATCAAAGAAGAAATTAAAAAGGAATTCGGTTTTGAACCAGATTTTGAAAATGCTAAACATGTTTTGGAAAAAAATGACGGCGCCGGCAACACCTTTAAGGCTACGGCTAAACCAGTTTTAATTGGTACGGCAGTGGTCGGCGCCACCACTATGGTTTTTGGCATTATTCTTCTTTTAAAACAGGTTTTTCCGAATAATGAAATAATGAGCTTTTTGAGTTTGGTTAAACCCCAGATCATCATGGGTCTTTTGGTCGGCGGAGCAGTAATTTACTGGTTTACTGGCGCTTCCATCCAAGCCGTGGTCACCGGTGCTTACCGAGCAGTAGTTTATATTAAAAAACATATCAAGCTGGATAAAGATGAAGCGTCAATTGAAGACAGCAAGGAAGTGGTTAAAATCTGCACTCAATATGCCCAAAAAGGGATGCTGAATATCTTTATCACTATTTTCTGCCTGGCCCTGGCTTTACCATTTTTCAGCCCATATTTTTTTATCGGTTATTTGATTGCCATTGCTTTTTTTGGTTTATTCCAGGCTATCTTTATGGCTAATGCCGGCGGAGCCTGGGATAATGCCAAGAAAATTGTCGAGGTAGATCTGAAGGCTAAAAATACCCCCTTGCACGAAGCCAGTGTAGTCGGCGACACAGTCGGCGATCCCTTCAAAGACACTTCTTCGGTCGCCTTGAATCCGGTTATAAAATTCACCACCCTTTTCGGACTTTTGGCCGTAGAGATTGCCGTAACAATGCATTCTTCAACTTGGAAATTGATAATCGGCGGGATACTCTTCCTGATTGCTCTGATCTTTGTCTATCGTTCCTTTTATGGCATGCGCATTCCTAAGGAAGAAAATAAATAAATTAAAAAGAGAAATTATACATTCTAAAAAAAGGTGGCTTATTTTTTCTTTCGTTATAATTTATTTCCTCTGCTTTGGCTTCGAGTGAAAAAAATAGAAGGGTTGGAAAATTTGCCCGAGGATACAAATTTTATTGTGGCGGCCAATCATAACTCATGGATTGATTCGCCTATCCTGGGCGCCTCCTTGTTTTACAAGATAAAGAAGAAAATGTATTTTCTGGCCGCATCGCGAAAATGGTCATGGCTTGGTACTCTGCCGATCAGCAAAAAAGACAAGGGGAAAATCCTCGAGAAAGCCTTAAAGCTACTGGATAAAGGAAATTTGATTTGTCTCTTCCCGGAAGGAAAAAGCAATCCTAAAAAAACTTTGCTGGACGGAAAAACAGGCGCTGCTCGCCTGGCCCTTTGGTCAAAAAAATTAGTGATACCAGTGGGCATTAAAGGAACAGAAATCACGGGAAATCTTAAATCTTTTTTGTCTTTTTGGATGTTTTGGCGTCAGATTTTGGTAAGAATCGGCAAGCCTTTAGATTTCAATGAGTTTTTTGATCAGGAAATTAACAAAGAAATTCTGCAAAAAGTCACCTATAAAATAATGGGTTCAATTGCCGAACTATGCGATAAAAAAATGCCTGTACATAATCCTTAATTTTAAAAGAGAAATAATTTATTTTAAATTATAAATTAAAAAAGTGGCTTATACTCCTTTTCGCTTCCATTTGATACCATTACTGTGGTTAAGAATTAAAAAAATTGAAGGATTAGAAAATCTGCCTCAAGATAAAAGTTTTATCGTGGCAGCCAACCATTCAAGTTGGCTTGATGGACCATTTTTAGTGGCAGCTTTATTTTACAAAATAAAGAAAAAAATATATTTCTTCAGCCGTTTCCGTATTTGGTTCTGGCTCGGCGTTTTGACTATCAACAAAAAAAATAAGGGTAAAACTTTGGAAAAAGCTTTGAATTATGTAAAAAGGGGGAGAATTTTTTGCTTTTTCCCCGAAGGAACTACTAATCCAACAAAAACACTTCTTCCCGGAAAAACTGGTGTAGCTAGGCTAGCCCTTTGGTCCAAACTGCCGGTTATTCCGATCGGCATTAACGGGACAGAAATCAAAGGACGGATTAAAGCCTTTTTTTATCTCTGGTTTTTCTGGCGGAAAATCATAATAAAAATAGGTCAACCATTTGAATTCGATCAATTCTTTGGTCAGGATATTAGTAGGGAAACTTTGCACAAAATAACCGACAAGATAATGAGGGAAATTGCCGTTCTTTGTGGAAAAAAAATTGCTGAATCTAATTTTAATTAAGATGCCTTTCCCTATTTTAAGAAGAATCGGTTATTTATTAGGCGGCTACCGAATTAAAGCCGAGGGGCTTGAAAATTTGCCAAAAGATAAAAGCTATATTATTGCCGCCAACCACCAAAGCTATCTTGATCCAGTAATTGTTGCTCTTGCTCTTTATAGAGTGGTTAAAAAAAAGATCTGTTTCCTCAGTAAAGAAGGGGTTTGGCGCATTTTTGGCAAATACTTGGGTATTCGATATCTAGGCATGCTCCCGGTTGAAGAAAAGAATCCAAATAAAAGCATCGGAATCGCTGTTTCTTATCTTAATCAAAGCAGGATCATCGGGATTTTTCCAGAAGGGACTAGAAACAGAGAAAAAGAGCCAATCTTATTAAAAGGAAAAACAGGGGCCGCCAGACTGGCAATTTTATCAAAAGTTCCGGTCATTCCCTGCGGAGTATTTAGTCCCGAAGGGTTGACTACTAGCCAGGCCATAAAAAACTTTGTCTTCTCGAGAAAAAAATCCAAAGTAGTAATCGGCCAGCCTATGTTTTTTGAGAAATATTATAATCAAGAAATAACTAAAGAAATGTTAGAAGAAATAACTCGCCAAATAATGATAAAAGTCGGCGAGCTTTGTCAAAAAAAGTATCCTTTTTAAATGTTTATTTATTCTATTATTCGAAAATTTCTTTTTCCGATTTTCCGGCTGCCTATTAAAAAAATCTCGGGCGTGACTAATTTGCCGTTTCGGGGTGGGTATTTAATTGCATCAAATCACAATGACTATTTAGATGGATTCTTCATAACCGCTGCTGTCATTATGAGAAGGCCAAGACAAGTAAAATTTATTTCCGAAACAAAAAATTATTGGTGGACCGGCGGAGCGACTATTCCGGTAGATAAAAGAAATAAGGGTAAAAGTTTGGAAAATGCCTTAAAATTTCTAAATAACGGCAAGATAATTTGCCTTTTTCCAGAAGGGGCAAGAAATAATTCAGATATCATCCTCAAAGCCAAAACGGGTTTAGCCCGCCTGGCTCTCTGGTCAAAAAAACCAGTGGTTCCTTTGGGTATTATCTGCGGCTCAGGTAAAACTTTCTTTAATAGTATAAAATTATTTGTCTTAAAAAAAAGGCCTTTAGAAATCAGGATTGGCAAGCCGCTAACCTTTCCTGATTTATATGACAAAAAAATCACCAAAGACTTGCTTGATGAAGTTTCAAGGAGGATAATGAAAGAAGTGGCGTTTCTTTGTCAAAAACAATATCCTCATTAAAAATATTTTACAATTGATCAATAAAAATATGGAATGGTCACAACTAACTAAGCTTTCAAAGGAAGAATTAAAAACCCTGCAAAACAAAAAATTAAAATACTTTTTTCGGCACCAGTTGCCATACTCTCCTTATTATCGGGAATTTTTCAAAAAAAACAATATTAAATTCAGCGATATCGAAACTACTGATGACCTGCAAAAAATCCCATATACCACCAAAATGGACTTAGCGCCAACGCCCGAAGACGGCGGAAAACCCAGACAATTCATTTTACAGCCCGATGAACACCTGATAAAAAAGTATGCTTCAAAAAAGGAACTGATTAAAATACTCTACGGAAAAATCACCAAACAAGATATAAAAAAGGAACTGGAATGGCAGTATAAACCCGTTCATATCCACTTCACCACCGGCCGGACAGCTTTACCCACGCCTTTTACTTATTCTAGCCGCGACCTTGAGATTTTAAAAGAATCGGGGGAAAGGATGCTGAATACAGCTGGCATCAGCCGCGATGAAACCGCTTTAAACGGCTTTCCCTACTCTCCTCACTTGGCTTTTTGGCTCTGCTTTTTTGCCTTGACTAAAATAGGAATTACTTCATTGCAAACCGGGGGCGGCAAAATCATGGGGAGCCAAAAGATTATGGATGCGATTGAAAAAATGAAAATGACCATGCTTATTTTTATTCCGGGCTATTGCTATCATCTTTTGCGCGAGGCCGCTGCTCAGAAAAGGGATTTTTCTCTAATTAAATACGTTATCACTGGTGGAGAAAGAATCGGCCAGGGTATGAAAGATAAAATCAGGGAACTGCTTGAACAAATGGGCGCTAAAATGCCGCAAACCTATGCCACCTATGCCATGACCGAGGGGAAAACCGCCTGGATTCAGTGCGCGGAAACGACTGGTTATCACCTTTATCCTGATTTGGAATTTTTTGAAGTGATTGACAAAGACGGGAATAGAGTAAAAGAAGGCGAAGCAGGAGAATTGGTTTACACGGCTTTGGATTGGCGGGGCTCGGTGGTGGTCAGATATAAAACCGGTGATTTATGCCAAGGCATAAATTATGATCCCTGCCCGCATTGCGGCCGGACCGTACCCCAGATTTTTCCGGATATTCAAAGAGTTTCGGAAATGAAAGAATTCCACCTGACTAAAGTCAAGGGCGAACTAATTAATCTCAATAATATTTATCCCTTGCTTTCCGGAATGAAAGAAATTGAAGAATGGCGGATTGAAATAAAGAAAAAAAATAATGATCCCTATGAAATTGATGAAATGATTTTGTTTGTTGCCTTAAAAAAGAATATTGATTTTGATCAATTCAAACCGCAA
>Ga0315268_10001964_pt1 | contig 23499 bp, 19 predicted proteins | sample C1_top_MG_FD_204535 | JGI IMG/M metagenome (GOLD analysis project Ga0315268, IMG submission 204535) | Sediment microbial communities from Yellowstone Lake, YNP, Wyoming, USA - C1_top | ecosystem: Environmental > Aquatic > Freshwater > Lake > Sediment | place: USA: Wyoming | collected 2017-08-01 | reverse complement strand
ACATCAAGGAAGTGAGCGAGATCCAGTTGCTGCTGCGCGCCGACGGTCTCAAGCCGGCAGCGCAGCGGTTTATCGACCTGGCCAACCACCGCGGCGGCAAGGACAACATCACCGTCGTGCTGGTGCAGATCGAGGAGGGCGAGCGCGTTCTCGTCGGCAAGCCGATGGGCTGACCGCGCCCGCATCGCTCATGGGGCAGCCGACCGCCGGCGACGTTGCCGTGCCAGCGCGCTGGCCGCTGCTGCTGCTGACGGCAATTCCCAAGCACCTGTTTTCGCGCCTGGCAGGCTGGTTTGCCACGCGGCACTGGCCGCAGCCATGGCAGCGCTGGCTCAATCGATCGTTCGCCAACCAGTATCGCATCGACGCCGACGAGTCCGAGCTGCCGATCGAGGCCTACCCGTCGCTGCAAGCGCTGTTCACGCGGCGGCTCAAGCTTGCGGCGCGGCCGCTGGCCGCCGATCCGCGGGCGCTGGTCGCTCCTGTCGACAGCGCGATCGGCGCCTGTGGCACGGCCGACGAAGACCGCATCGTGCAGGTCAAGGGCCGCGACTACAGCGTCGAGCAGCTGCTTGGCGGCGGCGACCTGAGCCAGCCGTTTCGCGGCGGCCTGTTCGCGACCTTCTATCTGAGTCCGCACGACTACCATCGCATCCACAGCCCGATCGACGGCCAGGTCCGGGCCGCACGCTACCTGCCTGGCCGGCTGTGGCCAGTCAGTCCGCGCGCGGTCGCCCACATCGATGACCTGTTCGGCCGCAACGAGCGGCTGGCCATCTTTATCGAATCGGCGATCGGCCCGGTCGCTCTGGTCGCGGTCGGGGCCACCATGGTCGGTCGCGTCGTCGTCAATTTCGACGATCTGACCACGCACCTGGCGGGCGCGCGGCAGGTCGAACGCCGCTATCCGGCCGGCCAGCAGCTGCACCGCGGCGACGAGATCGGGCGCTTCGAGTTCGGGTCGACCGTGGTGATGGTGCTAGCCGCGGGTAGCGCCGAGCTCGATCTGCAACCTGGCCAGTCCGTGCACATGGGGCAGGCCATCGGTCGCGTCAGCGCAGCAGGTCCGCGATGACGATGCTGATCTGCGCACTCGCCATGCTGGGGTCTGCGACCGCTGCGGTCGAGCAGGCACCGGCGCCGGTCGTCTCCACGATCCGGTTCGATGGTGCCGAGTATTTTCGCGAGGAGACGCTGCTCAAGATGCTGGGCACGCGCGTCGGCGAGGGCGTCGACGCCGACCAGGTGCTGCGGGACGAACGGGCTATCGGGCTCGCCTATCGCGAGCGCGGGTTCGTTCGCGCAACCGTCCGTTCGGAGCTCGTCGCGTCGGCCGGCCAGGCGGTGGTCGTGTTTCACGTGCAGCCTGGCGCGCGGGCGCCGGTGCGGCGCGTGTTGGTCGAGGGCAATCGCAATCTGACCGACGCCGAGGCCAGCGCTGGCCTCTTCACCAAGCCCGAGGAACTGCTCGGTGCCCTCAAGCAGGCGGGCGTGTTCCACGCGCGTCGGCTCGACGCCGACTTGCAGCAGGTGGCGCGCAACTACTACCGGCGCGGCTACCTCGAGGTGCAGGTGGTGCGCTGGCGGGCCATGGCGACACCGGATGGCGAGGCGATTGACGTCGCCATCGACGTGGTCGAGGGGCCGCTCTACCGTCTCGGCGAGCTGCACGTGGTGGGCGACCTGCCGGCGCCCGAGACCGACTTGGTGCGCGACCTCAAGCTCAAGCCGGGCGACGTGGCCGACATCGTGGCACTCGGCGACAACCTGGACCGCATGCTCGACCGCTGGCGCGACATCGGCCACCCGTTTCCGGCCGCCAGCCAGGCGGCGCGCCTGGATCCGCTGCGTCACGAGTTGTTGATCACGTTCGACGTGCAGCGCGGGCCGGCGGCGCGGGTTGGCGAGATCCGGGTCACGGGCGAACCATGGACCGCGCGCCGCGTGATCGACCGCGAGCTGACATTGCGGCCGGGCCAGAGCTATTCGCTGGCCGCTCTGCGTCGGTCGCGCGAGCGATTGATGGCGAGCGGGCTGTTCATGGAAGCCAAGCTGACACCGGTGCGGGCACTGCAGCCGGATCTGGTCGACGTCGAGATCGAGCTGACCGAGCGGCCGGGCATGATCAAGGACTGTATCCTGAGCATTGCACCCGCCTACTTCCAGTCCGAGGGCTTGATCGGCATCGGTCTGCTGATGTGCCCCAATCTGCTCGGCCAGAGCCAGCAGCTGTCGGCGATCGTCCAGCTGTCCGCGCTGCGCCAGCTGTTCGATGTCGCGTTCGTCGAGCCGCGGCTGTTCGATTCGCACCTCAGCCTCAACCTCGGCGTGCATCGACGGCAACTGGTCTATCCACTGTTCAGCAGCAACAGCACGGGTGCCGGCGCCGGTCTGGTGGCACCGCTGGGCGTGGGTCTGCGCGGTTCGCTCGAGTACCGATTTGACCTCGTCGACGTGGCGCCCGGCGACCGGCTGGCCGCCTTTGCGGACAGCGCGCGATTTCCGCAAGGTGCGCTGCGCAGCGCGGTCGAGCTGCGGCTCAGCCACGACACGCGCAGCGGTAGCAACCCATCGGCGCTGGGCGCCTACCACTCGGTCTCGGTCGCCAGCGGCGGCTGGTGGACCCTGGGCGAGGTCTCGTTCGTCGAGCTGCGCGGTACGGCGCGCTATTACCTACCCCTGGTGTTCGGCGCCCTGCTCAAGCTCAACCTGTCAGCCGCCAACGTTGCTGACCCGACCGGCAAGCCGGTCGTGGTGAGCGAGCGCTACTTTGCCGGCGGTTTTGGCAGCGTGCGCGGTTACTGGCCGCGCTCGCTCGGTCCGCGCCAGACGCTGGGCGATCCAACCGACCCGGCAGCGCCCGCCAAGAGGTACGAACTGGGCGGCGTGCGCGAGGTCACCGGCAACGCCGAGGTCGAGATCCCGATCGTCAAGGAATGGGACCTGAAGGGGTTTGTCTTTGTCGACGCTGGCAACACGTACGACGAGCGCGAGACCTGGTTTCTGATCGGCCACTGGCAGGACGGCCGCGAGGTGCCGTTGCCGCTCGGCTTGTACAGCTCGCTCGGCGTCGGCGCGCTGATCCCGACCGGCACGCTGCCGATCCGCCTCGAGTGGAGCGTGCCGCTGACGCGCCGCCCCGGCGATCGCGACGTCGACTTCTTCTTTGGGGTTGGTGGTTTCTTTTAGAAGTTGTTGAAAACGCCACTGAGCGAACCGCCGAAAAATTGCTTTTACACGATCGGGTGCGACAATGGAACCAGCTGGCGGCAATCGCCGCCAAGCGATTCCGGAGGGCGCCATGAACAAGCACAACGACCGCGACGAGTTCTTCGATTCACTCAAGGTGTTCGAGCAGGAGCAGGAACGGTTTCGCAAGGGCGTGCTGCTGCCCGACGACGACGTCGACTACCTGGTCGAGAAGTGGTTCCGCAACGCCACTCTGCCCGACGCCTGAACGGCTTTTTCTAGGGGCTGTCGGGCAGCCCCTCGCCGGCCGGGCGCTGGTCCCGACCGGCTTCACCCGACCAGCACCGCGCTATTGCCCCGGTTCACTGGATGCCCGAGGTATCGAAGTCGGGTGTCGGCAGCGGTCCGCTGCGCCTCGGGTCCTGGCAGCGCTCCCACATGCGGATGACGCGTTCGGCCGACTGCTCCAGACCGCTGACGTCGAGACCGAACCCCCGCAGCTCCGCCAGCACTTCCGGCTCCAACCCGATATGACCGAAGCCGTCATGGTCGAGCGCGCTGTTGCTCGGTGTCGCCTGCACGCTCTGCTGGCGCGTGCGCTCGGCCGCGTCCGGGGCGGCGCCGCAGGTCTCGTCCCGGTTGCCAAAGCGCGGCCGCAGCTGCTGGATAAAGCCGTTGAAGTCGCTGGCGAACGCGATGTTCAGTCCCAGACCTTGGGCGCCATAGGCATAGGCCTGGGCAAATGATCGGGTCGAACCGTCGCAATCGTTTGCCACGCCCGAACGCGGATAGCTACGCACGCCTTCGGGACCCGAACGCAGGCCAAACACCCCGCCGGTCTGCCGGATCAGGCGCGCGATCCAGTCGGGCGTGGTCTTCTCCTCGTCCTGCTTGTCGGCGCGCATGATCGAACGCAGATGGCCGTGGGTCACGTTGACCGGGTAGTAGCCGCGTTCGATCGAGATCTCTGACAGGTCCTTGACCCCGCGCTCGGAGACGTGGGCGACGTCGATGATGAAGCCGCGGTCCATCAAGTCGCGGGCGAGCGCCTTGCCGTCGGCGGTCAGGCCCAGCACGTTGCGACCGTCGGCGTCGAGATCGAACAGGTGACCGCGGTCGAGCAGCTCGAAGAACTTGAAGATCCAGTGGTGCGGCGCCACGCCGGTGAAGCGGTTGTCGAGTTGGTGCGCGAACTGGATCGAGCGCACGCCCAGCTCGTGGTAGCGATCGACCTGCGGCCGCCAGTCACCCAGCGGCATCAGATCCGAGATCTCGACCGCCAGCACCATGGCCAGCTTGCCCTGGCCGATGATGCGCCGGGCCTCGGCCGGCGAGCGCGCGATCTCGACCCAGTCGCGTTCGGCCACGAAGTGCCAGGCCGCATAGAGCTGGCGCTCGACCGCGGCCGTGTCGTCGCAGCCAAAACCGGGTACCCGGTTGCCCTCGGGCATCAGCTCGCACAGCGGCCTGAAGTTGACCGCCGACATCAGATAGAGGTTGAGCCCGCCACGGTGCGCAGCGCGCAGCTGGCCCTCCCAGACGGTCTGGTGGGCGATGGTGTCCCAGCGTGGCCAGCCGTCGTACCGTGGGTTGCCATTGCGCTTGCCAAAGTGCAGGCCGGTGTCGCCGCTGCTGCCCTCGATCTGCCCCAAAAACTCGTTGAGCGGCCCCAGCACCGTGCGCGCGTGGTCGCCGCCGAGCACGTCGCCACCCGAGCAGACGGGCAGCGACTGCTCCGCGGGACCGGAGTGGCTGCCCCAGTACCAGGCGCCCGCGTAGCCGTACTCGGCCAGCTGGTGAATGTGAAAATCCGCAAAGCCGGCGACCGGGCCAGCTGGCACGACCGCGCTGCCAGCGTCGACGGTCGGCAGCGGCAGGCCGGCAGCGTCGAATCGTGCAGCAGCCGGATTGACGCGCGGCGCCTGGCAGCAAGCCAGCAGCAGGACGCCGAGCAGCGCGCTGTTGCGCTGCGCCGGCATCACTCGGCCGGCAAGGGCGTGATCTTGAGGTTGTCGAACCAGACCAGCGCCGCCCAGTTGTTGAAGGCGAACTTGTTGTTGTTGGGGCTGAACAGCGCGTCGTCGTCCCTGCGCTCGAGATATTTTTCGCCGTCGAGGAACTGGGTAATGACATTGCCGCGGCGCACGATCTTCCACTGGTAGACTTTGTTGGGCGACAGGCCCGCGGCGCGCTTGTAGGGCACTGTACCCGGCGCCACCTCGTCCAGCTCGTGCTCGGCCAGCCGGGCGATGATCGAGACGCTGTTGTTCCAGCCGCCGTTGATGATGACGTACCCCGACTGGTGGTTGCGGCCGTCGCCGAACAGCTCGCACTTGAGGTCGACGGCTGGCACCGCGCTCAAGGCGTCGAACTCGATCTGCACGTCGCGCGGCAGGTCGTACTTGAGCCAGAGCGCTTCGTTTCGCTCGCCCCGGCTCCACAGCTTGCCGTCCTCGATCTTCCAGCCGCCAGCCTTGACCCAGCTGTCACCGAGCTCGGTGCGATTGAAGTCGTCGACCAAGGGTTGCGCTGATCCGCCCTCGACCGGCACCTTGCACGAAACGACGACGAGACCGATCACCAGCGCGCACAGCAACGGACGCATGAGTCACCTCGCTCACGTGGACATCGGACTTGCCATAACATAACGTCCGCCATGGTCTCAATGGAAGCTGCGCGCGACAACGAAGTGTGGACGGTGCAGGCGGTACTCGACGCCGCGCGCACCTACCTGGCCAAGCGCGGGGTCGACAACCCGCGGCTCGATGCCGAGTTGCTGCTGGCACACGGCCTCGGACTGCGCCGTCTCGATCTGTACCTGCGCTTCGACCAGCCGCTCGCCAGCGACGAGCGCGCCACCTTCAAGCAGCTGCTGCTGCGGCGCGGCAAGCGCGAACCGGTCGCCTACCTGACCGGACGCAAGGAATTCTACAGCCTGGAATTCGAGGTCACGCCCGACGTGCTGATCCCGCGGCCCGAGACCGAGCTGCTGGTCGAGCAGGTGCTGGCGCGGGCACAGCGCGGGCCGGTGACGACGCTGGTCGAGCTGTGCACGGGCAGCGGTTGCGTGGCGATCGCGCTGCTCAAGGAGCTGCCGACGCTGTGCGCGACGGCCACCGATCTGTCGCCAGCGGCGCTGGTCGTGGCCCGGCGCAATGCCGAGCACCACGGCGTGCTCGATCGGCTGGAGCTGCTCTGCGGCGACCTCGGCGCGCCGCTCGGCGACCGCCGCTTCGACGTCGTGGTGGCCAATCCACCCTACATCGACCAGGCCGAGCGCGCGGCGCTGGCACCCGAGATCCGGGAACACGAACCGGCGCTTGCGCTGTTCTCTGATCAGGGTGGCCTCGCGCACAGCCACCGCATCGCGGACTGGCTCCGCGATCATCTGGCGACCACCGGCTGTGCCGTGGTCGAGTGCGCGGCGCAGCGAGCAACAGCGACGCACGCGCTGTTTGCCGCTGTACTGGGGGATCCCTGGACAGTGCAGCTGGTGTGCGACCTGGCGGGTCGCCAACGGGCGGTCAGCGTCTCGCCGCGGCCAGCGGCGGAGGAGTAGCGATGGATCGTTTGCTCATCCGTGGCGGCGTGCCGTTGCAGGGCGAGGTCAAGATCAGCGGTTCGAAGAACGCGGTGCTGCCGGCGATGGCGGCAGCACTGCTGGCGCCGGGCGAGAGCCGCGTGCGCAACGTGCCCAACCTGATGGACGTGCGCACGATGGTGCGGCTGCTCGAGCACATGGGCGTGGTCGCTCACTTCGAGGGCGACGTGCTGCGGCTCGACGCCGGACCGGCGGCCAATCCAGAAGCGCCGTACGAGCTGGTCAAGACCATGCGCGCCTCGTTCTTCGTGCTCGGGCCGCTGCTGGCGCGATTCAAGCGCGCGCGCGTCTCGTTGCCTGGCGGCTGCGCCATCGGCGCTCGGCCGGTCAACCTGCACCTGGTCGCGCTGCAGGCGCTGGGCGCCGAGATCGATCTGGTGCAGGGCTACGTCGAGGCGCGCGCCGATCGCCTGCACGGCGCCACCATCTCGTTCGACCAGGTAACGGTCGGCGGCACCGAGAACGCGCTGATGGCGGCGACCCTGGCCAAGGGCACCACCGTGATCGAGAACGCCGCGGCCGAGCCCGAGGTCGAGGAGCTGGCGCGGCTGCTCAACCGGATGGGCGCGCAGGTGCGCGGGGCCGGCACCCGGCGCATCGTGATCGATGGCGTCGACGAACTGTCGCCGTTTGACCACGCGGTGATCGCGGATCGGATCGAGGCTGGCACTTTTTTAGCGGCGGCGGTGGCGACCCGCGGCGACGTGGTGCTGGTCGGCGCTCGACTCGAGCACCTGGAGGCGGTGGTGCGCAAGTTTCGCGAGATGGGCGCTGTCGTCGACCCCGTGGCCAAGGGGCTGCGCGTGCGTGCGCCGCAGCGGCTGGAAGCGGTCGACGTCTCGACCTCGCCGTACCCTGGTTTTCCGACCGACATGCAGGCGCAGATCATGGCCTGCCTGGCACTGGCGCGCGGCCGCAGTCTGGTCACCGAGACGATCTTCGAAAACCGCTACATGCACGTGTTCGAGCTGGTCCGGCTGGGTGCCGACATCGCGGTCGACGGCCGCGTCGCCATGGTGCGCGGCAGCGAAGCCCTCGACGGCGCGCCGGTGATGGCGACCGATCTGCGGGCCAGCGCCTCGCTCGTCGTCGCTGGGCTGGCCGCGCGTGGCACCACCGAGGTGCGCCGCGTCTACCACATCGACCGCGGCTACGAGCGCATCGAGCACAAGCTGATCGCGCTGGGGGCGCACATCGAGCGCGTTCACGCCGACGGTGAGTGAGGCGCGGCCTTTTGGCCAACATCTGGAATTCGCTTGACATCTTGTGTGTCCATGCCTTTTTAGCGCCAGCCCATGAGGATCTCTGATCAGGTCATCCGCGAACTCCAGCAGCGTGTCGATATCGTGCAGCTTGTCTCGCGGTCGGTGCCGCTCAAGAAGCGGGGCCGCAACTTCCTCGGCCTGTGCCCATTTCACGACGAGAAGACCCCCTCTTTCAACGTCTCGGCCGAGCGCGGCAGCTACTACTGTTTCGGTTGCCACGCCGGTGGCGACGCGATCTCGTTCTTGCAGCGCACCCAGGGCAAGACCTTTCCCGAGGCGGTGCGCGCGCTGGCGGCCGAGGTCGGCATCGAGATCGAGGAGCAGGAAGAGACTCCGGCCGAGCGTGAGCTGCGCAGCCAGCGCCAGCGCCTGCGCGAGGTCAATGCGGCCGTGCAGCAGCGCTACCGTGCGCTGCTCGCTGGGCCGAGCGGCGCGCAGGCCCGACGCTACCTGGAGCTGCGCGACATCGACAGCGCACAGATCGAACGCTACGAGCTTGGTTTCGGCAGTGGCCGCGAGCTGGCGGTGCCGGGCATCAGCAACGACGAGCTGATCGCGGCCGGCGTGCTGGCGACGTCGGACCACGGGCCGTACCATCGCTTCGCCGATCGCGTGATCTTTCCGATCCGCGACCTCGAGGGGCACGTGGTCGGTTTTGGCGGCCGCATCTTCGGCAGCCGTGACGATGGCCACAGCGCCAAGTACATCAACTCGCCCGAGACCGCGCTGTTTCACAAGAGCGACCTGCTGTACGGCCTGCACGAGGCGCGCAAGGAGATGGGGCGCGCTGGCGGTGCGCTGCTGGTCGAGGGCTACCTCGATGTGATCTCGCTCGCCCGGATTGGCATCGGCCGCGCGGTTGCACCGTGCGGCACCGCGTTGACACGCAGCCAGTGCAAGCTGCTCAAGCGCTGCGTCTCGACGGTGACCCTTTGCTTTGACGGCGACGACGCGGGCCGCAACGCGACCAAGCGCTCGCTGCCACTGGTGCTCGAGGCTGGTTTCGAGGTGCGCGCGATCGATCTGCCCGACGGCGACGACCCGGACAGCCTGGCCCGGCGCGAACCGGCGCGCATGACCGAGCTGGCGCAGAAGGCGCCGCTGGCACTGGAGGCGTTGATCAGCGGTGCCATGCGCAGCCGGCCGCCCACGGTCGAAGGCCGGCTGGCTGCGGTGGCCGAGTTGCGTGAGCCGCTGACCGCGCTGGCTGATGGCCTGGCCCGCGATCTGTTCATTCAGCGCGCGGCGGTCGCCATCGGTATCGACGAACGTTTGCTGCGCAAGGAGCTGGATCGCCGCGGCAGTGCGCCGCGCGAGCGCGACCCGGCAGCAGCCACGGCGGCGACGTCGGCGGTAGCGGCCGGGCCACCCGAAAAAATTCGTATGCACGAGCGCCAGATCGCGCGGCTACTGTTCGAGCGGCCCGATCTGTTTGCGTCGCCGCTGCTGCCCGAGTTGCCAGCGCTGGTCCAGAGCAATGCACTGCGGCTGTTTCTGGAGCAGGCGCTCGAGCGCGCCGGGCGGCTGGCGCCACTCAGCCTCGAACAGGTGCGGGCGCTGGCGCAACAGGAGGAGCTGGGCAAGATCGCGCGCGAGGCAGAGAAGGGGCCGCCGCTGTATGACGAGGAGGGAGCGCAGCTGGCCTTGCGCGACAGCGCGACCGCGCTATGGGAACGGCACGTACGGGCCGAGATCCAGGGGTTGCTCGACGATCTCAAGGGCGAGACCGATGAACAGCGCCAGGACGAACTGATGCGCGCCAAGATGGGGCTCGAGGCCCAGCTCAAGCAGGGCTGTCCCTGGCTGGCGCACGGTGATAATGGAGCCGGGGGATAACGACCGAAGTCGCGGTCGAAGGGCAACTGCCCGCGTTGACAGGAGTGTCATGGCGACGAGCAGCAAGAGTAAACAGGACCGGACCCCGACCAAGCACGAGTCCAAGGCGCCACCGGCGCGTAAGCCGGCGCATCCGGCGGGCCACGTTCATGACCCCGGGAAATCCCCGAAACGGGAGGACTCGGCGAAGTCCCCGAAGCGGGACGACCCGGCAAAGGCCCCGAAGGTCGCGGACGCGGAAAAAGCGACGGCCAGGCCGGCCAAGGGGAAGCCCAAGGCCGAGCCGTCGATCGCCGAGCAACTCGAGCTGCGCCCGCTGGCCACCGCGGGTCCGGCTGCGCCGACGACCCCGGGCGGCGGCATCGACGAACTGCCAACGCTGCCCGACACGTCGCGGCCGCGGCCGCGACGGGCGCGCGAGCGCACTGGCCCGAGCGCCAGCGACAGCGCGCCAGGTGTCGAGATCGAGCGCAGCGAACAGGCCGTGCGCAAGCAGCGCCCGGTCGATCGCAAGGAGGTCAAGAAGCTGCTGGCCATGGGCCGCGAGAAGGGCTTCTTGACCTACGACGAGCTCAACGAGGGGCTGCCGCCAGACATGACGTCGAGCGACGATATCGACGACGTGATGGCGCTGTTCGGCGAGAACGACGTCGAGGTGGTCGACGACGCAGCCCACTACCACAGCGAGAAGGCTAAGCCGACGGTCGAGCGGCCGGCGCTGATGGTCGACACCGCCGATGAGGAAGACGACGGCTACGGCGGTTACAGCAAGTCCAATGACCCGGTCCGTATGTACCTGCGCAAGATGGGCTCGGTCAGCCTGCTGACCCGGGACGGCGAGGTCGAGATCGCCAAGCGCATCGAGGAGGGCGAGCAGGAGGTGCTGCGCGCCGTGCTGGCGTCTCCGATCGCGGTCGCCGAGATCATCGAGCTGGGCGAAAAGCTCAAGCGCGGCAAGGTGCGCCTGCGCGACGTCGTGCGCGACGCCGCGGACGACGCAGAGGACGAAGTCAGCGGCGAAGAGGTCGAGGTCGAGGGCGAGGCAGCCGAGGGCGAGCGGCCAGCCGAGGCGCCGGCGGAGGAGCCCGAGCCCGAGACCGAGCCCGAGCCCGAAGCCGCGGCCGAGCCCGAGAGCGAGGCCAAGGCGTTGCCGGTCGACGACAGCGGCCTGCTCGAGAGCACGCTGCACATCATCGCCAAGATCCAGCGGCTGTACCGCGAAAACGAGCAACTCAAGGAGACGCTGCACTCGCCGCAGAAGGTGGGCGAGAACAAACGCTCCCAGATCCGCACCCAAATCGGTGAGAACGAGCTGGAGATGTTCGGCCAGCTCGAGAGCCTGCACCTGTCCAAGAAGCAGATCGACAACATCGTGCAGAAGCTCAAGATGCTGGTGCGCCGCATCAACAAGTGCGAGCAGGAGATCGTCGAGATCGAGCGCCGTACCTCCATCCCCGTGATCGAGCTCAAGCGCGTGTTGCGGGGCGGCCACATCTCCGATGCGGCCGAGCGCAAGGCACTCAAAAAGCTGGGCGTCTCCTCCAACGAGTTGTTCGAGATCGAGCGCAACCTCAAGATGGCGCAGCGCAAGATCAAGCGGGTCGAGGAGGAAGCCAACCTCGGCGTCGACGAGATCCGGCGCCACTACAAGGCAATCCAGGCCGGCGAGCGCAAGGCCGAGCGGGCCAAGGCCGAGCTGGTCGAGGCCAATCTGCGCCTCGTGGTCAGCATCGCCAAGAAATACACCAACCGCGGTCTGCAGTTCCTGGACCTGATCCAGGAGGGCAACATCGGTCTGATGAAGGCGGTCGACAAGTTCGAGTACCGCCGCGGCTACAAGTTCTCGACCTACGCCACCTGGTGGATCCGGCAGGCCATCACCCGCGCCATCGCCGATCAGGCGCGCACCATCCGCATCCCGGTGCACATGATCGAGACCATCAACAAGCTCATCCGCACCTCGCGCTACCTCGTGCAGGAGCTCGGCCGCGAGCCGACGCCCGAGGAGATCGCGGAGAAGATGGAGCTGCCGCTCGACAAGGTGCGCAAGGTGCTCAAGATCGCCAAGGAGCCGATCAGCCTGGAGACACCGATCGGCGAGGAGGAAGACTCGCACCTGGGCGACTTCATCGAGGACAAGGGCGTGGTGTCGCCGTCCGATGCCGTGATCTCGATGAACCTGTCCGAGCAGACGCGCAAGGTGCTGGCGACGCTGACGCCGCGCGAGGAAAAGGTGCTGCGGATGCGCTTTGGCATCGGCGAAAAGAGCGACCACACGCTGGAGGAGGTGGGCCAGGACTTCGAGGTGACGCGTGAACGCATCCGCCAGATCGAGGCCAAGGCGCTGCGAAAGCTGCGGCATCCCTCCCGCTCCAAGAAGCTGCGAGCATTCGTCGAGGGTTGAGTGTTGACGGGTTATCTTTTGTTTGCGAGTAAGCGCGAAAGGAGGAGGGCGCAGGCACCAAACGCGGGCCCATAGCTCAGCGGTAGAGCCGTCGGCTCATAACCGATTGGTCCCAGGTTCAAATCCTGGTGGGCCCACATTGCAGCGATCGAACGGCGGCTGCCGCGAGCATCGCAATGGGTTACATGGTCTAACGAGGGGATCAGCGGAGGACGAACTTTGCGCGAACAGTTACTTCTGCTGTACGAGTTGCAAGAGATCGATTCACAACTGCTGGTACGCTCCGAGCGGCTCACAGAGATTCCAGTCCAGGCCAACGAGACCAAGGCACAACTCGACCAGGCGCAGGCGGCTTTGCGCGCGGCGCAGAGCCGCGAGGACGAAGCGGCCCGCGATCGGCGAAAGCTCGAGCACGACCTGGCGGCCGAGAAGGAAAAGCTCAAGAAGTGGGAGGCGCGGCTCAACGACATCAAGAACAGTCGTGAGTTTGCCGCACTCTCGCGCGAGATCGAGGGTCTCAAGCGCCAGAACCGCGACCTCGAGGAGAGCATCCTGCAGAAGATGCAGACGGCCGAGGATGCGGGCAAGGAGCGCGACACGCACCAGTCCGCAGTGGACACGCTGAGCAAGGAGTTCTCGGCGCGCGACACCGAGGCGCGCAAGGCGTGCGCGGCGGTCAAGCGCGAGATGGACGAGGCGGCCAGCTCGCGTCAGTCCGTGGCAGGCAAGGTGAAGAAGAACCTGCTGCGGCAGTACGAGTACATCCGTGACCACAAGGCCGGCCGTGCGCTGGTGCTGGTCAAGGACGGTTTTTGTCTCGGCTGCCACATGCAGGTGCCGCCGCAGCTCTACAACGAGTTGCAGCGCGGCGATTCGGTGCACACCTGCCCGATGTGCCAGCGCATCATGTTCTGGGAGCCACTCGCCCAGCGCAGTGCCGAGGACCAGCAGAGCGCTCAGGCCTGAACGGCGCGCTCGATCGACAACCGACGCCGCGGTACCGGACCGCTACTTGGCCTCTGCCTGCGGGTCGATCGTGTCGTGTATCGCGGTCTGACTGAGCAGGGCGTTGACGTCGAGCTTGTTGAGCGAGGCAGTGCCAGCGCCGGCCGGCAACACCACGATCCGCTTGCCCTGTAATGCAGCCGCGATCTTGAGCTTGACGCGGGTGCGGCCGCCGGACCCGGCCATGGCCTGGTTGAGCTTGCGGATGCCCTGCGCGCTGGCCTTCTTTTCGGCCAGGATCGCCTCGGCATCCTTTTGCTTGGAAAAGTAGTAGGCGTCGGCGTCGAGCGTCATCTGCTCGGCCTTGCCCTTCTCGGCGGCGATCTTCTGCTCGACGTCACCGCGGGTCTTTTCGAGGTTGGCCTCCCACTCTCGCTGCGCGCTCTCGGCTGCCGACTTGTTGGTGTTGACCTGCTGGTCGAAGACCTTCTTGTCGACGATCGCCTTCTGGTAGCCGGGGTGAAAGCGGTGGTCGGCAAAGGCGACGTTCTCGCACACCAGGCCATACGGCTCGAGTGCCTTGTTGAGCGCTACCACGGCGCAATCTGCCGCCTTGAACTTCTTGTCGGTGTAGATCTCCTCCGAGGTCAGCTCGTTGAGGCAATCGCGCGGTATGGCGCGTGCCAGCGGCCGCACGATCTTCTCCTTGACCGCGTCGTCGTCCCTGGCCACCTTGGCCAGGACCAGCGGCGCCTTCTGCGGATCGATGCGGTAGAGCACGGTGACGTCGACGCCGACGTCGTTGCCGTCGCGCGTCTTGAACTCGAGATCATCCTTGACTGCGCGATCTCCGCCGGTGACGGCGGCCGTCATGGCCAGCGTCTGGGTCTGGGTCGAAAAGGTGTACCAGTCGTTGATGAACGGCACAAAGAAGTAGGTCTGGCCCGGCGCATACAGCTCCTGGCTCAACCCGGTGAACCAGTTGGCGACCACGCCCACCTCGTTGGATCCGGTCGAATGCGACACACATCCGCTGGCAGCAACGATCAGTGACGCGACCGGCAACAACATACGGGATCTCATCGCGTCCTCCATTCAGCGCACGCCAAAGGCGCGCGCCATCGACTCGACGTCGAGCGGGTTGAAACCACCGGGTGTGCCCGAGGGCACCACGATCACCTCGAGCCCGCCGAGCGCCTCGGCCATCTTCTCGGCCACGATGTTGGGCGAGCCGACGCCCTCGTAGGCCGCGTTTTCGAGCTCGGTGCCCTGCGCCTGCGCCAGACTGACCAGCAGGTCGCCCTCGGCGTGTTTCTTGCGCGCGCTCAGGTCGGCCTCGGCCCGGATCTTGGTGATCTCGGCCTCGCCCCGGCGCTGCTCGACCGCCACCGCGGCCTCGCCCTCGGCCACGATCTTGCGCCGGCGCGCGTCCTCCTTGGCCGACTCGGCAGCCGAGGTGTTGGTGAAGACCAGCTGGTCCTTGATCTTTCGCTCCTCGATCTGCTTCTGGTAGCCCTGCTCGTAGAAGTACTGGCGGATCAGCACGTGGTCGACCTCGAGCCCTTTGTCGGCCAGCGCGGCGTTGAGCTCTTGACGTGCCGCTTCGGTGCGCTGGAGCCGTTTGACCTCGTGGTAGAAGTCCTCGGCCAGCAACTGTCCGAGGTTCTTTTTTAGCGTGGCGGTCGCCTTGGGAATGATCGCGCTGTCCTCGAACAGGCGGCCCTTGCCGATGCCGGTGATCACCTTGTAGGCGTCGACCACGCGGTACAGGATGGTGACGTCGACCTTGACCTTGGAGCCGTCCGACGTGTCGATCTCGATGGCTGAGATGTTGCGCACGCCGTCCGTGTGCGCGCTCGCCTCGGACGTCGAAGCCGACATCTGGATCGCCTGCACGTCGGTCGGCAATCGGTGCACGGTGACACCGGGCCCGGTCAGATAGATGTAACCGCCGGGCAGCACGCCCGGCTGGACACCACCGCCAAATTGGCTCTCCTTGACGCCAACCTCGTTGGGCCGCACGTACTGGGTGCAGCCATTGAAGGTGACGATGATGCCAATGACGGCAATGACCACCAGTACCGCCCAGCGCGCCAGCCGCGTCTTCAGCGCGCCCGGCAATGGCGGCGGTCGCCGCGGCTTCTGCTTCGGTTGTTCGCTCATGGCTTGTCCTCCGTCGCGGTCGCCGTCCCGCTGCCGGGCCTTCCAAGGGTCGCCGGAAGCTCGCGCGGTGCCGGATCTGCGGGTTGGTCGTGCATCTCGAGCAGCAGCTGCTCCTGTTCGAACGAACGCGCAATGTTATCCAGCTCGGTCGGACGCGGCAGCCACAGCTGCGGCGCCACGCTGCCGACCGCAGCAAACACGGCCAGAAACAAGCCGACCTCGACCGGTGTGGGCAGCGGCGTGAAGCGTCGCGAGATCAGCGCCAGCGGGATCGACACGATCGCGCCGAGCAGGGCGGTCGACCACCGGTTGGCCAAGATCTTGGCCAGCAGGCCACCCCGCTCGCTAGCCTGCCGCCGGCGCGCGGCTGCGGCATAGGCGGGCGCATAGCGCTCGGTCGCCGCCTGCGCCACCGCATCGAGAAACTCGGCGCGCTGCGGGCAGCGGTGCTGCAACCACTTGACGTAGCGCTGCGCGTGCGCGGCATAGACCGCGCCATCGGTGATGCCGGCGGCGCGCAGGTGGTCGAACATCGGCCGCAACGCAACCGCGATCAGCGGCAGCGAGGTCAGCGACTCGTCGCTCTCGCTGCGCGCCAGGTCGATGCGCGCCTGCTCGCGCCCGAGCTCGGTGAGCAGCCGGTCGCGCTCGACGTCGCGGCTCTGCTCGAGCGCCGGTCCGATGACACCGTAACCGATCAGGCCGAGGAAAAAGCAGACCACTGCGGTGGGCACCGGCAGCGGCAGGGTTAGCAAGCCGAGCACGGCACAGGCTGCGCCAACGGTCTCGCGCCGCGACAGGATGCGGCGCAGCAGGCTGCTCTCGGCTGCGTCCTGGCGCTGCGCGTAGTCGGCAAATAGCAGCGAAAAGCGCTCGAGCATGGTCTCCTCGACCAGCGCGAGCGCCACCAGATCGCGGCTCTGGTCGCGGCCGAACAGGCGCCGCACCGCCTGCAGCTGGCTCTGGATGAACCCGCGCACGCGCGCTGCGCTCAAAACGCCACGCGCTCCCCGCCGCAAGTTGTCCAGCGCGTCCCACAAAAAAGTCCCGACTGCCAGCAGGTCGAGCCGTTCCTCGACGCCGAGCGCCTGCTGCAGCGCGTGCGGCTCGCCGTCCTCGGATGTGCTGGCCTCGGGCGCGCTGTCGTCTGGCGCGCCGCCAGCTTGTTCTTCTGCCATGATCCGGGCCTCCGGCGGCCCATGCTAACAGAGGTCGCGATTTTGCGCCGTCGTTGTCCGGCGGCTGCGGCACCGCTATTGTTCTGCCCATGATGCATCTGACCGCGCTGCTGGCGATGTGGGCACTGGCCCAGGGCGAGGCGCCTCCCGTCGTCGGCATCACCACTGCCGAGCTTTACGGCCACCGCCTGTTGTTGGGCGCCGATCGCAATCCGCGGATCGCACTCGGGCTCGCCGTCAACCTGACCGAGGTCGAGCTGACCGCCGCCAACGGCCTGATCGCCATCGGCCGGTCTCAGCCGGACGGTCCCTGGCAGCGCATCGAGCTCGGCTCGCGAGCCCGCTTCGCGCGCGCGGGTGGTGCGGCAGCGCAGCTGGTGCACGCGGTCGCGGTCGCCACCCTCGAGGGCGCCGAGCGCGCCCGCCGTGATGCGGTGCTCGCGCAGTGGCGCCAGCGTGGAGAGGTGGCCGCGTTTTCCCACGAGGTTGGCATCGTGTTCGGTATCGGCGGCAAGCTGGTCGACAACCGGGCCACGCTGATCCTGGTGCGGCCGTCTGCGTCGCAAGTGCAGACCGAACGGGCGGCGCGTCAGCTGCACGAAGCGTTTGGCGTCGACACGCGGGTGGTCGCGATCGTCAAGCAGCAACCCGAGCTGGCGCTCACCGTCGACAGCGACGGCGGCAAGATCAGCCTGCTGGCGCCGCTGCTGGTCAGTGACCGCAACCACGGCAGCGTGACGCTGCGCGACAAGGTCAATCCGGCCGGCCACGTCAAGTCGACGAGCGCCGAGGTCAGCTACGCCGACGACCTGGCGCTGGCGCCCGACAACACCGGCCGCATCGCGGTCGTCAACGTCACCACCATCGACGAGGTGCTCAAGGGTGTGGTGCCGTCCGAGATGTTCGCTTCGGCGCCGCTCGAGGCGCTCAAGGCGCAGGCGGTGACCGCGCGTGGCGCGGTGTTTGCCAAGGTCGGTCGCCAGCACCTGGCGGATCCGTTCACGCTGTGCGACGAGCAGCACTGCCAGGTCTACGGTGGCACCGGCGCCTATCAACCCGGCTCGTCGCGCGCCGTCGAGGAGACCCGTGGCCAGCTGGCTTTCCTGGGCGATGGTCTGGTCGATTCGGTCTATTCGAGCACCTGCGGCGGCCACACCGAGAACGCCGAGGTGGTCTGGGACACCCCGGCCAAGGTCTCGCTGCGCGGTCGCCTCGACGTGCCCGACGCTGCCGAGGCTGCGTCGCGGCCGGCGGTCGGTTTTGGCGGCGAGGGCGCAACCGGTTCGTTTGCCGATCTGAGCGACGATGCGACGTTGCGCCGGTATCTGACGTCGTCACCTGACTCGTTCTGCTCCCACGCCTCGGTCACGCGCAAGGACAAGCTGCGTTGGGAAAAGCGAATCGGCGCGGCCGACCTGGACCGCTTGCTGTTCGGGCTCGGGGTCGGTCACGTCACCGCGATCGAGGTGCTGGGGCGTGGCGTGTCGGGCCGGGTGCGCGGGCTGCGGGTGATCGGCGACCGTGCCACGGTTGTTGTCCAGCGCGAGCTGCCGGTGCGCAAGGCGCTGGGCAACCTCAACTCGGGCGCCTTCGTCATCGACCTCGAGCGCGACGGCCGAGGCGCACCGGTCACCTGGATCTTCCGCGGTGCAGGCTGGGGGCACGGCGTCGGCATGTGCCAGGTCGGCGCCATCGGGATGGCCGAGGCGGGCTACGACTACCGCGCGATCTTGAGCCACTACTACAACGGTGCCACGGTCGAGCGAATTTACTGATTCGACGTCGTCACGGCGCGGGTTCTGGCGGCGGCTGAGCCACTGCCCAGGTGGTGAACTCGTGGCCGAGCTCGGCACCAGCGCTGCGCGCCGCGTCGCGCGCCGTCTCCAGCAGCTCGTTGCCGGCCAGCCGTCCTTCGACCGTCGCGTTGGCGGTGACCTGCGTCGACAGCCGCAGCGTGCGCCTGGGTAGCTCGGCCACCGTCAGCTGACAGCGCACCTGGACCGACGACTCGCTGTCGCCGATGTGTTGCTCGACGGACCGCACCTGTACGAACAGCGCGTAACGGCGGGTCAGCGCCTTGAGCGAGACCGCTTGATTGGCCAGCGCGGTCGACAGCCCGCTGCGCAGCGCCTCGTCCAGCCCCTGGTGGCCCGATTGCGACACGTCGGTGACGGTCTCGATCGCGACCGAACCGGCCGCAGCACGGACGGCGTTTTTTTTCTGCGCATTGAGCACGCGCACCGTCAGCCGGGCGTGTTTGCGCACCAGGTCATCCGGGTCGTTGGTCAGTCGATCGACAGCGACCAGCGCTGCCGGGTTGCCCTGCACCATCAGTGCGTCGCAGGCGGCTGCCCGCACCAGCGGCTCGCTGTCGCCCAGCAACTGCTCGAGGGCGCTCAGCGCGTAGGGGTCCTGGCGGGCGGCGAGCGCCGCCGCAGCTTGGATGCGGACCTTGTAGCGAGGATCGGTCAGCGACGCGTACAGCTTGTCTGCTTCTTGGGCGTCGTCGGCGGCGATGAGCAGCAGGCTGCCGAGCAGCGTCGCGGCAACAACGATCCAGATTGGCGACCGGCGACGGTGCACGGACATTGGCTGTGCGTTCCTCTTCACCTTTTGTATCCTATGATACAACGAAACAGGAGAACAACGATGACGCGATCGCTGGTAGTGGTGTTGGCGCTCGCTGCGGTGCTAGGCAGTGCCGCCTGCTCGGCCGAGCTGGGCGAGCCGTGCAGCCTGGACTCGCAGTGCCCGACTGGCGCGGTCTGCCGAAATAACCTGTACCTCGAAGTGCTGTGCCGTGACGGCCAGGTGCCGATTCAGAGCAGCGGTCCGGATGGATACTGCACGCACGTGTGCGCCGCGACGAGCGATTGCCAGGACGTGCCCAACAGCAATGGTTGCCAGGACGACCCCAAGAGCAACCGCATGCTCTGCCTGCCAGACTGCAGCAAGTACCCGAGCGACGGCGGATCGACCGACAGTTAGGAGCCGGTATCATTCACGTCGCCAATTGTGTGGGTGGTGCGCACTGCGGCTCAAATTTGGTTGGAGTTCTGCATTCGGTCGGTAGTGCGACTCAGGGAGTCGTCCAGCTTGGCGCGTCCTCGACGGTGACGTTGTAGGTAATGTCGAGGGAGAAGACGTAGTCGAAGCCGTGCTCCGCTAGCGTGAACACGTAGCCGCCCGTGAAGTGGAGCGTGTGGACCGAGCCCGCGGCAAAGGGTTGGATTGCGGCATAGTAGCCGTTGTCCGCCATGAGTGCCGAGCCGGCGGAGCCATCGGCGGCCCCGTTGGGAGCGTTTGCGACATAGTCGAGCGTGTAACAGCCCTGGCTCTCGACATATTGACGATACATGTCCGTAACCGGGACCCCGTCGATCTCGAGCACTGGCTCGATCGGGTTCACACTGAAGAGCGCCGCACGGTCTTGCAGCCCCGCGCAATCGTACAGCGGGTCCTCGTCGACATTGTTGGAGCCCATGTTCATGATGGGGAAGAAGAGCGTCGTTTCCACGGGAACCGTGATGGTGCGGGTGGTGGTGCCTGACACGTTGAAGATGCCACCGAGGAACCAGACCGGCCCGTCCTGACCAGCGCCGACATCCGTCCCGATCTCGTCGAAGAGCGGATGTCCGGCGCCGCCCGCCATCGAATTCGACCACTGCCACCAGGCCTTGGACCACTCGGCGTATGACCTCCCGTGGAAAGTCACCCAGGTCGGCAGCACCGCGGGCACGACGCCGTCTTGTCCGTCCGCGCCCGGCAGCCCCGTGTCGCCCTGCGCTCCCGCGGCGCCCTGCGCCCCCGCGGCGCCCTGCTGCCCTGCGGCGCCCTGCTGCCCCGCGGCGCCCTGCGCCCCCGCGGCGCCCTGCGCCCCCGCGGCGCCCTGCGCCCCCGCGGCGCCCCGCGACCCCGTGGCGCCCGGGTCGCCCTGCTCACCGTTGGTACCGGGTTCGCCAGCCGCCCCCGCGGGACCCACGGGCCCCGCGCAACCCCACACGAACGCCAGTGCCAAAGACAAACCCGAGATCCACACGTGCTTCTTCATTTTCTTGCACCTCGCTGGTTGAAGTCCGTTGCGTGGGCCGTTGGTTTGAAGTCTCCCCCGCCCGCGAATCGCGCACTCTAGTTGCGTGTGCCACATAAGTCGACAACAACGTGGGTAGCGCGAAGATGGTAGCGCCTGAAGCCGCTGCGCCGACGTCAGGCCAGTCGACGCGCGCTCACTTTTCGCCGCGCGGCCGTGGACCCGGGTACGGTCTCTTCACTCGCTTTTTCTTGCGGTGGCGCTTGAGCCGGGAGCTGGGATCGGCGCGGGACCCAGCGTCCCACATGGGTGGTGCGCCGTCCTCGGTCGCAGCATCGCCGGGACGGCCGGACTCGGCCGCGCCACCGTCGCGGGCGGCGACCCCGTTCTCGCACGTCCAGGGCACCAGCGCGAAGAGTAGGGCGCCAATCAGCACACCGAGCCCGCCAAACAGCGCCAACGACCGCAGCGACCGGCGCTTGACACCGATCGCGCGCGAACGGATCGAGACGCTTTCGTCGGCGGTGTGGACGGTCTTCTCGAGCGACGACTTCCAGGTGCGCAGGCGGCCGGTACCAAACTCCTGCACCGAGGTTCCCATCGGCGCCGAGCGCTTGGGTACGTCCATCCCGGCATCGGCCAGACGGTGCGCGATCAAGTCGGCGCGGTCGCCGATGTTGGTCACCACCGACCACATATCGGTGCGCGCCTGGCTGTCGGCCGGCTCGATCTCGGCCGGTGGCATCGGATTGGCGTCCTCGGTCTCGCCACTGCGCATCTCGGCGGTGCCGCCGTGCTGCATGACTGGCGGCGCCAGGCCGGGGGCGACATCGGGCACCACCGCAACCGGTTTTTCGGCCAGCACAGCGTCGAGCCAGCGTCGCATCGGATCGCGCTCGCGCGGATAGAGCTGATCGAGGAACGCCGACACCTGATCGGCCGAGACCGAAGTTCCGGCCTCGCGGTTGTGGCGCAGCAGCGCCTCGCTCACCTCGTGCGCGGTCTGGTATCGGTTGTCGCGCTCCTTCTCCAGGCAGCGCATGCAGATGCTCTCGAGCGCCGCCGGCACCTGATCGTTGTACTTGCGCGGCGGTGCCGGCTCGGCGCCGAACATCAGGTCGAGCAACTGATCGGCGCTGGCCGCGGTATAGGGAAAGCGCGCCGTCAAAAAAAGATAGAGCGTCACGCCAAGTGCATAAATGTCGGCGCGGGCGTCGAGCGGCATGCCCTTGATCGCCTCGGGCGCCAGGTAGTTGAGCTTGCCCTTGACCACACCGAGCTGGGTGGTGTCCGGGGTGAGCCTGGCCTTGGCCACGCCGAAGTCGACCACCTTGGTGCGGCCGTCAAAGGTGACGATGATGTTCTCGGGGCTCATGTCGCGATGCACGAGCTTGAGCGGCCGCCGCTGCTCGTCGCGCAGCGAATGCGCGTGGTGTAGGCCGGCCGCGGCACCGGCAACGACGTGCGCAAGCAGGTTGTGCGGGACCCAGAAGCCGCCGGTATCGCAGGTCTTGCCGATGGCGAGCAGGTTCTTGCCGCTGAGGAACTCCATCGACAGCAGCAGGTTGTCGTCGCTGCGCTCGAGACCATATACCTCGACCACGTTGGGGTGGTCGATCAGCTTGGCCAGGCGCGCCTCGTTTTCGAACATCGTTTCGAAGCGCGAATCGATCAGCAGGTGCGGGCGCACCCGCTTGAGCACCACCAGCGCATTGTCGGCCGGCCGCTCGCGGTCGCGCGCCAGGTAGACCTCGGACATACCGCCCTCGGCGATCATGCCCAGCACGCGGTAGTGCAGCAATTGCTGCCCGGCGTGCAGGATCTCGGACTTCTCGAGTTCGGCCATGGTCGCGACCATGGTAGCGCACGCTTGGCGCGATACAAGCCTCCGGATGCGAAGCGCGCAGCGAGGTGCGTCGACGCATGGACCGGGCCTTGACGGTCAGCGCCGACCTCTGCAAGATGTCAGCGTCACTCATGGAGTCGCGCGATCGATATGGTGCAGACCCAGCAACAAAGGATACAGGACTTCTTCGCGATCGCCCGCTCGCTGTCGACCGAGGCGTTCGACAAGCGCTATGCCCATCCGTTTCTCCTCGGCCGCGAGGTCCTCGAGGAGGAATTCAGTTTTGCCACCGCAATCGCCAACGTCGAGGAGCCGCAGATCCTGGCCAAGAAGGAAGGTCTGCACATCCGCGATTGGGTGTTGCCGGTGCACAAGGCGGGTAGTGCAGCGGCGGGTGCGGTCCGGCTGTTCGTCGGCCGCTCGTCCAACAACGATCTTCCGATCCCGCATCCGACCGTCAGCAAGCTGCACGCCTACTTCTCGCACGAAGACGGCAAGTGGTGGATCGTCGATGTCGGATCCTCCAACGGCACGACGGTCAATGGCATGAAGGCGCCGCCGCGCGCCAAGACCGCGCTCTACGACAATGACGTGTTGGTGTTCGGCCGCTGCGCGTTCTCGTTTCTCACTGCACGTAGCCTGTACGACCTGGTGACCCGTCTCTCCGCCGCGTACGAGCCAACGGTCGAGTCCTGAGCTCCGGCGCGGTTGCCGATCACATCACCGACCTGCAAATCGTGCCGTTTGAGTCCGTTTCGTGCCGGATTGCAAGCATTGCTTGAGGGTTTCGGCGCGAGCCAACAACGGACCCGCTCTGATCTCTCTGAGCGCGTCCGGCAGATCGCTCAGATTTGATAGAATATTCTTTATTTTATGACCTGTTACGAGAAGTTCAGAGAAACGGATTTGTTGATCCTTTTCTCGAAAGAAGCTGCGAGGTGGCGGTCAAATTGCCGACCCAGACAGCGTTTTTTTTGGCGACAAGAATCCTCACAGAGCCAATTTTCCAGGAGCCGCAGCCGGGCTCCAGGAACGGCAGTAA
>Ga0315268_10001963_pt1 | contig 23499 bp, 31 predicted proteins | sample C1_top_MG_FD_204535 | JGI IMG/M metagenome (GOLD analysis project Ga0315268, IMG submission 204535) | Sediment microbial communities from Yellowstone Lake, YNP, Wyoming, USA - C1_top | ecosystem: Environmental > Aquatic > Freshwater > Lake > Sediment | place: USA: Wyoming | collected 2017-08-01 | reverse complement strand
GCTGCTTTACCTTTCTTGAAGGCATGGCAATAAATACCCCGCTTGTGCCCTGTATGACTTTTATATTCCTCACCACAAAAGCGTTATCAAAAGTTACAGTCGCATACGCCTTTAATTTTTTGTCCGGTGAATCTTTCAAGAATATCCTAACCTCAGTGATCTCCATAGAACGACCTCCTTGCGTAGAGACGCACACCAATCTATCCTATTAGATTGGGTGTTGCTGGAATTAAACCGTCCGAGCCAGAAAAACCTGCCATAAGCGGCTTTCTTTCTTAAGTTGCCTGTATAAACCCACGGCCTCCTTTCGTGAAGAAAATACACTAAAAACTGCCGGACCGCTTCCGGACATCAAGATTGATTGCAACCCTGATTGAAGGAGTTTATTTTTTATACGCGATACTTCCGGATATAAAGCCGCTGTAACAGGCTCCAGGCTGTTAAAAAGAGCCCTTTTTAACAAAAGAAAGTCATTTTTTCTTAATGCTAAATAAGTAATATTAGCACCGTATTCCGGTCTTGTCAATCTTATTGGATGACTATTTTTATCCCCGGCCTTTAATTTATCCCAGTTTTTATATATCAAAGGCGTAGAAACGCAGAGCCTTGGAACAATCAATATATGCCATAAGCGGACTTTATTAAGACCTTTTAACGGCGTGATTCTTTCTCCCCTGCCTCTGCCTAAAGCAAACGGGCAATCATAAAGGAAAAAGGGGACGTCGCTGCCCACTTTTGCGCCAAGACAGGCCAGTTTCTTGCGGGACAGATTCAGCCTCCAAAGTTTGTTTAAACCTGTCAGGACCGCCGCCGCATTGCTGGAACCGCCTCCCATACCGCTTCCTATCGGAATACGCTTTACTATTTTTATATTTACGCCTTTATTTAGATTCAGCCTTTTCTGTAATAATTTTGCGCTGCGAAAAGCAAGATTCAAACTGCCTCCGGGAAGGCGGGGATTACTGCAGTCGATTTTAATCAGCTTATCCTTACGGTTAGTTAAAATGATTCTGTCAGCCAGATTTATTCTTTCAAAAATAGTCTCAATATTGTGGTAATTATCCCTGCGTTTATTGCGGACGGATAAATAGAGGTTTAATTTGGCGTAAGAGTTAAGGCTTAACACGGCAGAGAGGAATTTTTAAGGCCAGAACCTTTTATTTAGCGGCAATAGACAAAGCTGCCTTTTCTATATCCAGTGCGGTGATATTATATTCCTTCAACAACTCCTCACATTCACCGGACTGTCCGAATCTATTCTTTATACCCACACGTATAACTTTCGTGGGATGAGCTTCCGATACCACCTCATCCACGCTGGATGCCAGCCCTCCTATGGTATTATGTTCTTCACAAACAACGATACCGCCTGTAGAACGCGCTGCTTCCAATATAACCTTATTATCTAACGGCTTTATGGTATGCATATTAATCAAACGCGCCTTTATGCCTTTTTCCAAAAGTCTGGCTGCGGCAGAAAGTGACTCCCCGACCATAATCCCGCAGGCAATAATCGTTACATCATTGCCTTCGCTTAAAATCTGGGCCTTGCCCAATTCAAATTCACCCTTGTTCTCCACAGTGGGAACTTTAGCCCTGCCCAGCCGTATATAAAACGGGCCTTTGGTATTGGCCGCTGCCATTACCGCATCCTTTGCCTGCGGGCCGTCGCAGGGAACGATTATTTTCATGTTGGGAATAACGCGCATCAGGGCGATATCTTCCAGGGCTTGATGGCTTGCACCGTCGGGTCCGACACTAAGCCCCGCATGCGAAGCCACTATCTTAATGTCAAAATTATTATACGCCACGCTGTTCCTGATTTGGTCCCATGCCCTGCCTGTGGCGAACATGGCAAATGTAGAGACAAATACCGTTTTACCGCAGCTGGCTAAGCCGGAAGCGGCAGCCATCATATTTTGCTCCGCCACGCCAAAGTTAAAAAATCTGTCCGGAAACTCCCTGGCAAAAAGGCTGGTGCGCGTGGAGCTGGATAAATCCGCATCTAAAACAATTATGTCCTTGTTTTGTTTGCCTAACTCAATCAAGGTTTTACCGTAAACGTCCCGCTGATAAAGTAATTCTGCCATATTCGTTATTCCAATTCCCTAAGCGCTTTTGCTACTTCTTCTTTTGTCGGGGCGCAACCATGAAAATTTACAACGTTCTCCATAAAAGAAACGCCTTTGCCCTTTATGGTATGAGCGATAATGATACTGGGCTTTGCCTTTATTAATTTCGCTTCATCATACGCAGACAATATCTCTCTCATATTATGGCCGTCTATCTCTATAGTGTGCCAGCCAAAGGCATGCCATTTCGCTACCAAAGGCTCCAGGTTCATAACCTCCGAAACCTTGCCGTCTATCTGAAAACCGTTATAATCCAATATGGCACAGAGGTTATTGCAGCCGTAGTGGCTGGCTGCCATAGCCGCCTCCCAGATATTGCCTTCCTGTATCTCGCCATCGCCCATAAGGCAATATACGCGATAATCCTTCTTATCTAATTTTCCTGCCAGGCTCATTCCCAGGGAAACAGAAAGCCCCTGCCCCAAAGAGCCCGAAGCCACCTCTACACCCGGAGCCCTGCGGTCAGGGTGGCCTTGCAATATAGAGCCCAATTTGCGTAATGTAAAAAGTTTCTCTTTCGGAAAATAACCGCTTTGCGCCAATACAGCATACCACAGAGGGCAGCAATGGCCTTTAGACATATGGAACCTGTCACGGTCAGGCCAGTCCGGCTTTCGCGGGTCATGGCGCAAAACAATAGCATAGAGCGCTGTAATCAAATCCGTTGCGGAAAGGCTGCCCCCCGGATGGCCGGAACATGCCCGCCCCAGCATCTCTATGATGAGCCTGCGTATCTGCTTTGCCTTCTGCTGGAGTTCTTTAATTTGAATATCGCTATATTCCATAAGATTACTTTTTATTTAAGACCTTCCAGTTTCTTTTTAACCTTCTCCTGTTCCGAGTCTAACTTCAATGACCTCTCCCAGTTTAATCTTGCCTTTTCGAAATCTTTGCTTTTAAAATAAACGTCTCCCAGGTGGTCATAAATAACCGGGTCTTCAAATAAACTTATCGCCCTTTCCAGTTCTTTTACCGCTTTTGCAATCTTACCCTGCTTGAAATAAAGCCACCCTAAACTATCAACGTAGGCACCGTTGTCGGGCTCAATCTCCACCGCTTTCTTTATCATCGCCTCTGCTTCATCTAAATTGCGGTTTTCTTCGACGAATAAATATCCCAGATAATTCAATGCCTGATGATAAACGGGGTCTAATTCCAGCACCTTCTTCAGTTCTTTTATGGCATCATCGCGTTTTTTAAGCTCATCATAGATGTTGCTTAAATAGAAATGCGTATCGACGTCATCGGGGGACAAATTCAGTATCAATTTAAAGGTATTTTCCGCAGCGCCGAGATTCTTCTGCTGCAGGTATAAGATACCCAACTTTTTGTAAATATTCAGATTCCCGGGGTCAAGTTTAGAGGCTTTCTGCAGGGCTTTTTCATACTCTTTGCCGGCTTCAACGAGCTTGTCCTGAGAAAAGTAAAGGAGGGCTAATATTGCATGCGGTTCGACTGCTTCGGGTTCAAACTTTATGGCAAGATTTAATTCCTCTATTACCTTGGAAGTATCATTTTTTTTTAAGTAAGCCGAAGCCAGGCTTAGATGTATAACCGCATTTTTATAATCGAGTTTTAAAGCCTTTTTATATTCCTGGATAGCCCGGTCTATATCGCCCAGCCTCTCATACATACCGCCGATGATATAGTGGCTTAAGGTAAAAGAGGTTTTTCTGTCAAGAGCAAATGTGGTTTTATTTATAGATAAAACCGCTACTATGCAGACTACGAAAACTATTATCCTTTTCGACAACTTAGAAGCCATTATGAATTTTTTAGCACCTTAAGCTGTTAATTAAAGTCCCCGGCCAGCCTCAACATCTCGGCTGGCATGATGAACGGCGCTCTTTATTCATCGCGCCAATATGACCCCGGCCCGCCTCACATCTCGGCGGGCTTGATGAACGGCGCTCTTTACTCATCGCGCCAATATGACCCCGGCCCGCCTCACATCTCGGCGGGCTTGATAGACGACGCTCCTTATTCGTCGCGTCATCAACCCCAGGCCCTTTTCTTCAAATGACGGAGACGGCGACGCATTTTCTTTCTCTTATGGGTCGCAATCTTTTTTCTTTTCCTTTTTCTGCCGCAAGGCATATTGTTCCTCCGAAAGCACCACTGGCTTTCAGCTTTCAGTCTTCAGCTTTCAGCTGACAGCTGATGGCTGACAGTTAATAAATTACCTTATTCAGCGGATATTCGATAATTCCTTCCGCGCCTGCTTTCTTCAAAGCAGGTATTAATGTCCTGACTACTTTTTCATCAATAATCGTTTCCACCGCAAACCATCCTGAACCCGCCAGCCCCGAAATCGTCGGTTTTTTTAATGCCGGCAGAAGCGAAACTATTTTCTTGATATCCTTTTCCCTGACATTCATCTTTAAACCGACTTTTTCTTCCGCCGCAATCGCACCTTTTAAAAGAATGGCTATTTGGTTCATCTTATTTTTTTTCCAATTATCCCTGTAAGAATTTTTATTTGAGATAAACTGCGTAGTTGATTCACAGATCGTAGCCAGTTCCATTAATTTATTGGCTTTAAGGCTCCTTCCTGTCTCGGTTAACTCTACAATGGCATCAACCAGACCGGAATTTACCTTCACCTCGGTGGCACCCCAGCTGAATTCGACTTCCGCCTTTATCCTGTTTTTCCTAAGATAATCCCTGGTTACTTTTACCAGTTCCGTGGCAATACGCTTATTTTTTAACTCCCTGATAGATCTGATTTTTCTGGCCTCGGGCACCGCTAAAACCCATCTGACTTTATTTAAGCTTTGTTTGGCATATACCAAATCCGTGATCCTTAAGACATCCGAGTTGTTCTCCATTATCCAGTCATTACCGGTGATACCGCAATCTAAAGCCCCGTCCTGGACATATTTGGACATCTCCTGCGCACGCAGTAAAATCGGCTCTATCTCGGGGTCGTTTATGGAAGGGAAATATGACCGTTCCGAAGATAAAGAAACATTAAAACCCGCTTTATTGAACATCTTAAAAGTCGCTTCCTGAAGGCTGCCCTTTGGTAGTCCTAATCTTAATACCCTGTTTTTCATACCGGCTATCCTTTCCTTAATATATATCGACACGGCTTTTTATTATACCTTCTTAATAATACCTTGTAAACAAAAAAATTTATATTTGTATTATTTTAATTTTTGACTATAATAGTTTATTAACCGGATGCCGCAATTGAATTTGGAGCCAATAATATGCTCAGGAAACTTCACAATAAAAAGACCCAGAAAAAGATTTATCTTGTTTTGATTGTAGGAGTCGGCTTGCCGTTTCTCTTCTGGGGGACAACCAGCTCCATCCGCGGGCGCAAAGCCGATATGTATTACGGCAGGATTTACGGCAGACAAATTTCGCAATTGGAATTCAATGACGCACTGAGCGCTGTCGTAATCCAGGCCAAGATGCAATTCGCAGATGCATTCGATCAAGTAGAGAAATTGCTCGACCTGAAAGGGCTGGCATGGCAAAGGCTCATATTGTTACATGAAGCCAGAAGGAAAAAAATAGTAATAAACGACGCGGAACTTATAAACTTCATCGAGGGAAACCCTTCTTTCCAAAAGAACGGGAAATTTAATAAAACTCTTTACGATAGTATAGTCAAGTATGAATTCCATTTACAATCCCGCGCATTCGAAGAGCATCTCAGGGAGGATATGATGCTTCAGAGACTCTCTGATTCGGTTACCGCTTCTGTAAGCATAACTGAGCCGGAAATGCAGGAAGCCTATAAAAAAGAAAACGAGCAGATAAGCATAAATTATATAGCGGCGGTTCCTTCCGATTTCCAGAAAGATATAACGCCGACGGAAGAAGAACTAAAAGATTACTTCTCCAAGAACTCGATTGAGTTTAAACAGCCGCTTTCTTTTAACCTGGAATATCTGGCCCTGGATTCCATCGAGAAAATAAAAAACTTCCGTTTAAATAAAAAAGACGGCTTAAAAAGAATCGCTAAAAGCTATAACCTCACTATCCAGGAAACAGGGCTATTCGGCCAGACTGACCCTATCCCGGGTGTCGGCTGGCAAGAGCAGATTTCAAACTTGCTGCCTAAATTAAAAACCGGGGACATCCTGCCTGTCATCGAGATAGATAAGCGCTACTATCTATTGAGGCTTAAAGAAAAAAAAGATCCCTATATACCGCAATTCCGGGATGTAAAGGATAAGGTAAAAGAGGTATTCGTCAGAAATAAAACACGCGATATCTCCGGGAAAAAAATGAATGATTGCCTCAAAAAATTAAATGATGTGTATACCGCCAATCCTAAGGAGGCGGATTTCGATAAAATCGCCAAGGAATTTGCCCTGAAATCAAGCTCGACGGATTTATTCAGATTCGGCAGTTATATAGAAGGAATCGGGGCTTCGGATAAGATATTCACCATAGCTAATAATCTAAAAGATGCCGGATTTAGCGACATTATTGAGATGCCTTCCGGTTTTTATATTATCAAAGTAAAATCGAAAGTGCCGGTGGATGAGAAGAAATTTGCGGAAGAGAAAGAAACTTTCGGAAAAAAGTTATTAGCCGAGAAAAAGCAGGAATTCTTTAGTAAATTTATGGGAGAATTGATCAGGAAAGCTCAAGGGCCTTCCTAAATTAGCTTACCTTTATTGCGGTTACCGGGCATTGGTCGGCAATATCTTTCAAATTATGCAGGACACAAACAGTTGCCTTTACATGGGCGATACCGTCACCTTCAACTCTGAATACCTCGGGACATTCCTGTTCGCATAAGCCGCATCCCACACATGTCGCTGCATCTACTGTTACCTTTGCCATTCTAACCCTCCAAATTTTTATCCTACGCCGCAGCTTGATTCTCCGGTTGAGGTTCTGCCTTTAATCCGTACTTGGCGATATTTCCATCCGCGATATCCTGAACCTTTTTTATCTCTTCCGGATTATTCAGCAGGTGCTTAAACCTGCCCTGCACTTTCAAATACTCTTCAACCGGCAGTGCTCTGATTTTACGCACCCCGCTTAATTTACCGTTCTCATATTCAATCAAAGGGAACAATCCGGTCTCCACTGCAAGCTTCGCTACTTCGAATGTAAGCTGTGTCGGGTGTTGCCAACCCAGAGGGCAAGGCACATGTACTTGGATATATTTAGGACCTTTAATGGAAAAAGCCTTTTTGACCTTTTTCTGCAAATCCTGGGGGAACCCCACGGTAGCGGTAGCCACATAAGGTATTCCGTGAGCCAGGGTAATCTCGGGCATCGGTTTTTTGAAACGGATATTGCCGAATGACTTGGCTCCTTTAGGGCTGGTAGTGGTATTGGCATTAAAAGGCGTCAGCCCGCTTCTTTGAATTCCGGTATTCATATAAGCCTCATTGTCGTAACAGACATATAAAATATCATGGCCGCGCTCAAGCATACCCGACAATGCCTGAAGTCCGATATCGGCTGTGCCGCCGTCTCCTGCCTCGGCAATCACATTAATCGCATCTTTCTTGCCCAAATATTTAAGCGCGGCTTCAATTCCGGAGGCAACCGCCGCCGCATTTTCAAACAAGGAATGGATAAAAGGGACTTCCCAGGAAGATTCCGGATATTTGGTAGAGAAAACCTCAAGGCAGCCGGTATTATTTGCCACAATGGTATTCTGACCGGCGGCATCTAAAACCAATCTCACTGCCAGGGACTGGCCGCAGCCTGCGCAGGCAGTATGCCCCGGAGCAAAAAGATGTTTACTCATAGTTCTCCTTTAGAAGTTCGGGTTTCAAGTCAATAAACTCACAAGCTTTCTCTTTCTGTGTAAGCAGGCGGAAAATTTCTTTTATCGAATCCCGGGTTATATCCCTGCCGCCCAGCCCCACGATGAAACTGCTGATAATCTGAGGCTTTTTCTTTTTACCGAAAAATACAGCCTTAGTTTCCCCTGCCAACGGTGCATAGGAACCTAAAGACAAGGCCCGGTCTAAAACCGCTACTTTAGGGACATTCTTTAATGCTTCGTAAATCTCCTGGATAGGAAACGGCCTGTAAGAGGTAACCTTAAGCAGCCCTACTTTCTTGCCTTTCTTCCTTAACTCATCAACTACGTCCTTTATTGTGCCGCAGACCGAACCCATAGCCACAATTACCCGTTCCGCATCTTTTGTTTGATACTCCTCAACCAGGCCGTTATAACTGCGGCCGAATACTTTGGCGAACTCCTGCGTTAATTGGGGGATGAACTTTAATACTTTTTTCTGGGTTTCCTGGATTGCGAAACGCGTCTCCATATAGTAATCAGGGTCGGCTAACGGCCCGAGCGTCAAAGGATTTTCTACGTCGAGTTTGTAAGCAAGATTATAAGGAGGCAAAAATTTATCCACCTGTTCCTGGGTGGGGATGTCCACGGTCTCTATACCATGGGTAAGGATAAAGCCGTCCATACAAACCATTACCGGAAGCATAATGGATCTGTCCTCCGAGAGCCTATAAGCCAGGAAATGAAAATCTACCGCTTCCTGGTTGTCTTCTACATAAAACTGCACCCATCCGGCATCGCGCAACGATACGGTATCCTGCTGGTCATTCCAGATATTAATCGGAGCGGAAATCGCCCTGTTGGCATCAGTTAATACCAAAGGCAGGCGCATCCCCGCGATATTAAAAATCACCTCTCCCATATAAAGTAACCCTTGAGAACTTGTGGCTGTATAAGCGCGCACTCCCGTAGCTGTCGCCCCTAAAACTACCGACGCAGCTGAATGCTCGGATTCCACATTTACGAACTGCGCATTTAATTCGCCGTCAGCCACCATTTGCGCCAGCTCTTCCACGATATGGGTCTGGGGAGTTATAGGATAAGCCGATATCACCCCCGGCTTGCACAGTTTAACTGCTTTGGCAACTGCCAGGGAACCCTCTAAAAACTCTTTCATTTAAGCCTCTTTTTTCTCTTTGGATTGCTCGCCGGATTCTTCTTTAATAATCTCGATATCTTTTTTAGGACAGACTACCGCGCAGAGACTGCATCCTTTACAAAACGAAGGGTCAATATCATATGTTTTCTTATCGACTTCCTCGATACAGCCTTCAGGACAAGCCAGGGCGCACATCTTGCATCCGATGCATTCTTTATGAAGGAACCTGGGCATGGATTCTGTTCTCCAAGAACCGGTCTTATTTTTTTGACTCGTTCCTGGTTTGCAGATTAACGGACCGAACATTAAATGCTCCTTAGATAGATTATTTCTTCAGATTCTTGACGAACTCGTATCCCTGCTTTATCGCTTCAATATTGCCTTCCTGGGCTTTGCCGGAAAACCTTTTTTTTATCGCCTCAAATAAAACCTCCGGCTCTAATTCATCAGTTGCGGCGCAAAATCCACCCAGTAAAGCGGTATTGCCTAAAGGCCTGCCGATTGTCTTTAAGGCAATGTCGTTTGCGGGTATAACAAATATTCTTTGTTTGGCTTTTAATTTCGGGATTTCCAACCCTTGTCTTTCATTGACAATAGCAATTCCGTCTTCCTTCAAGCCCGAAAAACAATTAAAACCGCGCATAAGCGTGGCGTCTACGATAATCACATAATCCGGCTCATAAATCTGGCTGCGCAGCCGCACGGGCTTTGAATCCACCCTTACAAAAGCATTCATCGGCGCACCCATCCTGGCTGCTCCGAAATGCGGAAAAGCATAAGGATACATCCCTTTTAAAAAATAAGCGTTGCCTAACAAATATGCGGTAGTTATAGCCCCTTGTCCTGCGCGGGCATGAATCCGTATCTCTCTCATCTGCAGTTCTCCATAAGCGTGTCAGTTATGAACTTTTTTGGGGAATTTATAACCTTTGAGAAAAACATCATATATACTATTACTTTCACGGCAGTTTGTCAAATAAAATGTTATAACATAAAATATTATAACAAAAACACTAAATGGTTGTTTTGTATGGAGGGATTTGCGCGCGTGCATTAGAAAATGTTCGGCAAAAGTGCGCAAGGAATTACGCCAAACGGAAGGTCAATGACCAACGAAAGCATACTGCCCGCAAGTGAGGCGTAAACCGTAGCGCACGGCGAACATTTTCAGCACGCAAGCGAATCCCGAAATACAAATAAAATATTACAGTTTTCTAAGTTGATTCGATATTTCATGAAGCAGTATCAATATCTTCTCGGATTTTTGTGTGTCTAATGTGGCCAAACCGCAACTCGGGCTGAGCAGCATGTTATTCCACAATAAATCTTTGTCCAGCCCTTTTTTTACCAATGCGCCCATCCCGGATTTTATCCTGGTAACCAGGGAATTCATATCCGTTCTATCCGTAAACTCCTGCGTGGGCACTATCCCCCAGCAAAGCAGGCCTCCCCTTTTAAAAAATTCTCCAAGCCCATCTGCGTAAAGAACGAGTTTATCTAAGAAACCGAAGGCATCAAAACTAATGATATCTATATCTTCTACGTCGGTAAAAATAGACCAGTCGGTATTCCCGCAGCAGTGAACACCCAATAAGACATCTGCGGATTTCAAGGTGCTTGCCAATTCCGTTAAGCCCTTAATCACCTGTTCTCTATTTATCGGCGTATAAGCAGAGCCGAAACAACCCAGGTAAGGCTCATCGATAAAGAGGGCTATTTTTTTGCCGAATTCCCTAAAAAGCTTTATCTGCCAGAGCGCTTTCATCGCTATCCCTTTTAAAACCGCCTGCATAAAAACTTCTTCATGCAGAAGAGCGATTCCCCTATTGTCGTTTATACTTGCCGCGAAGGTAAACGGCCCAGTGACTTGACATTTAATAAACTCTAAATTTTGAAGCTCCGATCTCTTTAACCTTTCATAAAACCCATATAAACCCGAGGCGGAATTTATCCCGATTTTAAAATAATCCACGTCAAAGGCGATTATCCGTTCGTAAAATATTTCCAACTCTTTATCGCTTAAGCGCCCGTCAAATAAAAATCCGTCGTTTGTTACTTTTATGCACGGCAGATTTTCCGCAAACTGGGCTACCATACCCTCACGGATATCCCTTTTAGGTAACTGCGGCCAGAATGGGGCATTCGGCAGATATTTAAAAATCAAATCTAAAGCGCTATCCGCATCCTTGTGCGGCATACTCCCTATTCCCATGGCTAGCCCTTTTATTGCCATCAATGTTTGGGGTCAGACCCCATTATATCGGGGTCTGACCCCATCCTTAAATAACAATATCCTTCAGGATATGCTTAAAAGCGACTTCAAAATCAAAGACATCCTTAAAATCTTCAATGGAATCCGTTTCTGTCTTCGAAAGCAGCTTTTTATCAATCATATTAAAAACGATATTGCCGAAATCGCCGGTTTTAGTTATACCCCAATGGGCAAGTACGACCTTAGCCATTGGGCCATATTGCTCCAAGGCAAACTTGCGGATACCTTCCAAGAGTTCCCGGCCGGTAAGATGGCCGTCTTTAGCTAATTTTTCCTGCGTAAACTGCAGTGCCTGCATCAGGAACTCATAACTATCCGGCTTATAGCGGTTATCCTTCCGGTATATATTCTCGATAACCCGGAAAAAACTTTTTACTTCTTCCATTTTAAGTGAAGTCACAACTTATGGAGTTCGCCAGAACGCCATAAGTTGTTTGACTGAACTTATCCCCCACCACTTTCGTATTTAGCCTACGCCATATTGAAAGTGGTGGGGGATTAATTCGCACCTATAAGTTACGTCGCTTCGTTCCGTAACTTATGCGCTCATTAAGTTTCGTCTTTTTATCACCGACTACCCTGCCGCAATTGCTGCAAAGATATTCGAATAAATACCCGTCAGGCAGAATTAACAGTAATTTTTCTCTCACCGGCATTGAGCCGCCGCAGTTGTCGCAGTATAAGTATGTGGCCTGGAAATCCTCGTATTGCTGCATATTACATTCCGGGTAAATTTAGCCCGGTAACATCCTTCATCTTTTGTGCGGCTATTTCCTGGGAACGCTTAATTGCCCGGTTAAATGCATCTTTGATTGCCCGCTCTAATTTATCCTTATCTATCACCTCTGCGCTGCCAAAGATGCTAATATCCCGGACTTCCTGAGAACCATTCATGGTAATTGTAACTAACCCGCCGGAACTTTGTATCTGGAAGCTGGTATTGTCCAGTTCACGTTTAACTTCCTGCATCTTTTTCTGCATATCCATAAGCGCTTTAATCTTATCAAACATAACTTCCCTCTCTATTCAGACCCTGTCTTGTTAGAAGTTTAAAAACCCAGGTCTTCAGCGACTATGATAACCTTTAATCTGCCCGGATTAATTTCTGCCTCAATAATCAAAAGCTGGCAGCACATCCTTTTATATTCGGGATAAAAACATATCTCATTGCGGCATTTACCGTCCTTAAAACAGGCGCTCTCCCAGTTCAAGCGCTGGCAATTAAGCGGAGTGGCATATTCTCTTGCCCTGATTATTGCGGTATCCAGGCCGCTGGTAATCTTATTCATCCCGGCTATCACAATTACATTCTTGGCATTGGCAATCCCCGCAACGCGGTAGCCGAACGCGCTGAAAAAAACCAACTCTCCGGTCTGGGCTATGGCATTGGCGCTGCAAAGATAAAAATCCGCCTGGGCACCCTGATTCCTTGCTTCCATGCTTTCTTCCCGGCTTAATTTCGGATTATATTGATTAAAAACTACATTACCGCGCGATTCCAGGATTTCGATGATTTCCAATTGCTCTAAAGTCTGCGAACCGCAAAAACCTACACTGGTAAATTTAGGGATAAGTTCCAGGATTTTTTCGTGTACCTGGTCTCTTTTTTCAAAATAAAAACCCTCGATGTGGCGATTCTCCCAGTTTTTAAATAACTCCTCTATTCTCTTTTCCATAGCCTGCCCCCTTTTATTATATCTTTCGTATTAATAAATACAACGCCTTTAGCTTTCAATAATTTCAAAGTCTGTAAACCCCCTTTAGGGGAAACCGCTTTTGTGGCATCCTGCACCAGATATGTCTTTATTCCCAAATGGACTAAACCTAAACAGGCAGCCTTGACGCAATAATCCAGAGCTACGCCGTAAACATAAGCGGGGTTGAATTTACTTAACACCTTTTTGGTCATCGGATTAGAAAAGACATCAAAAGTCCGTTTATGGATAAAAACCTGCCGGGTTTTTAAGCCATAAGTCTCTTTTATCTTTGCTGCGCCGGAGGTATTTCTTACGCAATGCGCCGGAAATATCTTAAATTCAGGGTCGCGCTTTATATGGGCATCCAGGGAAGAAATTATTACGATTTTATGTTTATCGGCAAAGCGGGTGAGCTTTTTGAGGTTAGGTATAATTTTTTCTGCGCCCTTTACATACAATTTTCCCCGGGGCTTCATAAAATCATATTGAGTGTCAACATCAAAAAAAACTATCCCTTTCATGCTATTGCCCCCTTGATAATCTACGGCTTAATTCCCGAATAAGTTTTTTAATGCCGGGACTGACCGCAACCGGGTACTTATATTTCACAGTCACTTCTTTTAAGGGCAGGGGGAACCTCACCAAATTTGTCCGGAGATATTTTCTTATCTTTTCTAACGGAGGCAATTCATAAACCAACCTGCCTTTATCTACCACTTTTACTAATAACGGTTTGCCGTTTATTCTTTCTCCCTCCAGTGCCAGGATATCGCGGATGAAGTCTCCTCTTTTATCTCTAACTCTAAAAACCTGTTTCCTGCCCGGATAGGTAACTTTTCCTTTGCTTAATTTCATCGTGGGTAAAAATTCACCATTTTCGTCGCTTACCTCGCTCAATTTATAGATGGCATCCAATGCCGGCGCGTCAACGCTTGAACCCATATGGGTTCCTACGCCGAAGCTGTCGCAGCAGCCGCCTGATTTGAGTATGTCCTTTATTTTAAATTCATCGAGGTTGCCGCTGGCAAAAATCTTTACGTACGTAAGACCGGCGGCGTCCAACATTTTTCTGGCTAATTTAGACAAAACGACAATATTGCCGCTATCTAACCTTATCCCCAAAAGTCTAAAACCCCTTTTTTTAAGGTCGAGCCCCACCCTGATAGCATTCCGGATGGCTTTCTTTACATCGTATGTATCAACCAGAAGAATGGTCTTAGCGGGAAAAGTCCGGCTATAGGCAAAAAAACTATCCAGCTCGTTTTTGAAGGACATAACAAAAGAATGCGCCATAGTCCCGGCAACGGGTATTTTATAAATTTTACCTGCAAGCACATTGGAGGTACCTGCGAATCCGGCTATATAAGCTGAACGGGCTACCTTTATACCGGCGTCCCGGCCGTGAGTCCTGCGTAAAGCAAAATCATAGACTGCCTTGCCTTGCGCAGCCTGGACTACCCGATGAGCTTTACTGGCTATCATAGCCTGCAGATTGACGGTATTAAGCAGGAAACTTTCGATGAGCTGGGCTTGGATAATAGGGGCGGTAACCCGGATTACCGGCTCGTTCGGGAAAAATACCGTGCCCTCCGGCATTGCCCAGATATCCCCGCTGAATTTTAAAGCCGATAGAAACTTAAGGAAATCAGGGGAAAAAATTTTCCGTTCCCTTAAATAAGCCAAATCTTCGTTACTAAACTCAAAATTCCTTATATAATTCAGGATGTCTTCTAACCCGGCGGCGATTAAATAAGAGCGGTTTTGCGGCAATTCCCTTACAAATAAATCAAAAGTAGCTAAGGTGTTTTTCTTGTAACGGAAATAACACTGCGCCATGGTAAGTTCATATAAATCCACCAATAAAGAAAAATTCCTCTCCATATTTATTCCGGCGATAATCTCTTTATTTCTTCATCGGGGAAATAGTTGTCTACAAAACTGATGTATCCTTTTTTATCCACCAGCACAAAAGTAGGCACACCCAAAATCCCGTACGAGTTCGCTACCGATGAATCCTCATCCAGAAAAACTTTAAAAGCCAGATTATAGTTCTTAACTACCCTGTTTACTCTGGAAGCCGGCTCTCCCACATCTATGGCTATTAATTCCACCCCGGTTTTCTCCAGATTTTCCAACCTGGTATTCAATACTTTCAATTCTCTCTGGCAATAAGGGCACCACGTCGTCCAAAAAAACAGTAAAACCGGCCTTTTGCCTTTAAAGCTCTTTAATTCAACAGTGGTTCCGGATAAATCCTCTAATTTAAAATCAGGCGCGGGCATTTCTCTTGCTGCGCTTAGATTCGTAAAAGTAAAAAAGCCAAACAATAAGGCCGAAAATAACAAAACCTGGTTTTTTCTCGTTTTTAAATTCTCCTTATACCGTTGTAGATAAAATATATCCCCGCGCCTATGACTATAACCGCGCAAATCCTCTCCACATATACCAGCCACTTGCCGGATTTTGGGAAATTAAGCATTATGCCACTGAAGGTGCCTACAAGAATTAAGGTCAAACCCATACCGTAAGCAAAAACCATTAATAAAGTTATCCCATAAACAAGATTATTTTTAGTCGCAAGATAAACCAGGATGGCGCCCAGCGCGGGGCTTACGCAAGGAGACATCACCAGCCCCGAAGCAAGCCCCAATAAAAATATAGAGAAATATCCTTTTCCCCGGAAACGGGATAATTTAGTTACGCTGGGAAAATATAGCGCAAATACATTAAGCATAGACAATCCGAACACAACAATTATACTGCCCGTAAGAATAGAAGTTAAAGGATGCGAACTTATTTTGCCGAAGACCGTTCCGGTTAAAGACGCCAATAACCCTAAAAGTGAATAAGTAACGGCAATCCCGCTGACATAAATGAAACTTAAAACCAGCCCTTTGAGTTTAGAACCCGCTGCCTGTATACCGATATAGCCGGCGGTAACCGGGATAAGCGGGTATACGCAAGGGGTGAAACTCAAGGCTATCCCTCCTAAAAAAACAAACAAATACTCTAACGGATTACCTGATATTTGCATCCAACCACTCTAAATAATCTTTATTTCCGCTGATTACCGGCAGGCTGATAATCTCAGGGACTTGATAGCTGTGCATTGATTTGACAAATCCGGCGATTTTATTAAATTTTGACTTCTTGGATTTTATTATCAGCAATACTTCCTCTGCCTTATTCAGTTTACCCTGCCAGCGGAACACCGAGTTTATATTCCCTACAATATTCACACAAGCGGCCAATTTCGATTTAACCAGCTCTTCGGCTATCTTGTCTGCTTCTTTTTTGTTAGCTGCTGTAATAAAAATTACTATATACATGGTTTCCTTGTCATCCGGATATCTTCTTTACCAACCTGGCAACCCTCTGCCCCAGGCGGAGACATTCTTTGGTAGTCCTGTTATCAGGCAAGCCTATCGCCACCGGACCATAATGGTCTCCCTGAGGATCGCCCTGAATTATCATACCATGAATGAGCATAGCATTCAAGATATCTAAAACTGTAGTCTCATTGCCGCCGGCTATATTTGCGCTGGAAGAAAATGCCGCCCCCACTTTACCTTCAAGGCTGCCGTGGAATTTCACAGAATCATCCAATATTTTTTTAATCTCTGCCGCCATTGTCCCGTAATAAGTGGGCGAGCCGATAACTATCCCGTCATATTTTGGCAGTTCATCGACATCTGTATCCAAAACCTTCTTCACTACCGCCTCAACCCCTTCTTTTTTTATCCCTTCCCTATACTCTCTGCCATTTTTTCCGTATTTCCGCTCCGGGAATAGTAGATTACGATAATCTTAGCCATTTTGCACCCTCCTTCAAATTTTCTCAAACATCAATATAGAAGAAAAATTTGATCCTAAAGCGGCAGATGCCGCGAAGGACCTTATCATCTATATATCCAACAAAGTTACTATCTCCGGTAAAATTTCGCCTGCCTGGCCTATAATACTGCAATCACAGATATCCCTTAAGACTGAAGGTTCGCTGTTTATTTCTATCAGCCGGGCTCCCCTTCCTTTAGCATATAAAGGAAGCGATGCCGCCGGATATACCGCCAAAGATGTCCCCACCAGCAAAAGACTTTGACAATCATCCAGAGATTTATATGCCCTGGCCAACTCATCCTGGTCCAAGTTCTCGCCAAAGAAAACAATATCGATGCGAAAACGGCTGCCGCAGTCCGGACACCGGGGGCAATAACGGCTTAAAACTTTTAACAATTTAATCCTCGAATCCCTGTTTCTTTTCAGCAGGTCAAGCATCTCTTTTATCCTGTCTTTTTCCAAACTGATTTTGCGCTGGCATCCCAGGCATCTTATCCTGAATGAATTGCCGTGCAGCTCTATCACCGAGCGCGTCCCGGCTGCCCTATGAAGATTATCAACATTCTGAGTAATAACCGCCTTCAAAAATCCTTTCTTTTCTAAAACTGATAAACTAAGGTGCGCGGGGTTTGGCCGGGCATTTAAAAGCACAGAGTAAAAATCCGAAACAAAATCGACCAATTTTTGCGGGTCTTCTCTAAAAACAGAAATCAATCCTTCCATAGTAGCATAGACTTCAGGGTCATAACTTTCCCATAAACCCCCTTTTCCCCTGAAAGTGGGGATACCGGATTCATAGGATATCCCGGCCCCGGTCAAACTAACGACATTGCCTTTTTTAAAGCTCTTTTTTATAAACGCGCCTGTTTTTTTATCCAGCATTCAATCTTTAAACCGGGTTTCTTTTCTTTTTTTTCGGAATCAATAGGAATAAAAACAATATCCCCGCAAAGAATCCTGCGATATGCGCAAACCAGGCTACCCCGCCCCTCGAAGAGGCATCTGCGTAAGTAACCGAGGCAGTTCCGCTAAAAATCTGCATTATTATCCAGATTAATAAAAACCATTTGGCATTAATCCTGATTATACGGAACATATAAAACAACGGCACTAAAGTCAGGATTTTTGCATTGGGATATAAAACAAGATACGCGCCTAAAACTCCCGATATCGCTCCGCTTGCGCCTATCGTCGGCATTTGAGAATTTAAGGCAGATAAAACATGGCCCAAAGAAGCCGCTATGCCGCAGGAAAGATAAAAGAATATAAACCGCAAATGGCCTAACTTGTCCTCGATGTTATTTCCGAAAATCCACAGATATAACATATTCCCTGCAATATGCAAAAAATCTCCGTGGAGGAATAACGAAGTAAACAAGCTTAGCCATACAGCCGCAGCAATAGGCTGATGAGAGAAGTTATACGGGATTACTCCAAAACGTTTAATCACCGGCTCAAGTTGGGAGGACCCAAGTATTAATTCATATAAAAAAACCAGAACGTTCATAACGATTATTGTAATCGTGACAAAAGGAAAAGTCCTGGAGGGATTTTCGTCTCTTAAAGGGATCATCTAAGCATTATGACCGACATCATCCTGCCGCAGGAAGAACCTTCTTTGCGGTAGGAAAATAGCTCTGTGCTGTGGCAGGCGGTGCATAAATTCAGGTCAAAAATATTCGTATCTTTAACTCCGCAATCCAGGAGTTGTTTTTTATTTATCTTTATTAAATCCAGATACAGGCGGCCGTTTTTTTCAATTAAACCGTAAGGGAAAATACCCTTAAATTCCTGCCCCACTTCATAGCAGCAGCTTCTTATGGACGGCCCAAAAGCTGCATATACATCTTTGGCACGGCTATTGAATCCTTCTTCCATAACCTTTAAGGTCTTAATTACTATATCCCCTTTTGTGCTGCGCCAGCCGGCATGGACCAGACCGATAATTTTTTTGCCGGGCTCATACAGGAATACAGACAGGCAATCCGCGGTGAAAACAGCTAAAGGCAGGTTTTTCTCGTCGGTAACCAGGGCATCGGTATCGGCTATGGCGGTATCGTAAGATAATGCGCCGCGGCCTCGGTCGTTTATCTTGACGATTTGTACCCGAGAGCCGTGTTTCTGCCGGCCACAAACGAGGGTTTGATAATCAATCCTTAAACCCTCCAGGAAAGCCTTGCGGTTTTTAAGCGAATCGGATGTTTCCGCGTAGCACAAAGACATATTACCGCAATGGCGCAGACTAAAGCCGCTGAGAATCTGCGAATCGAATAAACCGCCAAAGAGAAAATCCCGGCTGCCTTTTATAAGCAAATCAAAAGCCATAGTCAATCTCGATTATCTTGTTTCTGGAAGTATGTCCTTTCAGGATTTTTATCCGGTATTTCTTTACTTTAAGGTGCCGGCTGAGAATGTCTATCAATTGTGCATTAGCCTCACCTTCCTGCGCGGGCTTAGTCAGATATACTTTTAATTTCCCACTTTCTTGTTTTACCTGAGTCCTGCTTGACTTAGGGATTACGCGGATATTCAAAATCATTTTCGGCGAACACAGTTATAAGCATCCAATATGCTGTATATACCCAATACGCAGAGCAAGCCCATTGCTGATAACGATAATATTAACCCCAGGAACAGCTGGTTAAAAAACATAACCTTGCCCAAAAACCAGAAACCGATTAATATAGCTCCGACGATAAAAATAAACATAGTGACCGAAGAAACGAAAATTATCAAAAGCCCTTTGACAATCTCACCCTTATAGAGCTGGCCTAAACCGTTAAATAGAAAAGACAATACCGCGGCTACGCCGGGATGGTTTCTCCTGTGGACTATCATAGCCCCTCCATATCCATTATTCCTGTGTAATGTTAGTGGAATGTTACATTACACCCTCATTACACATTACACTTTACACGTTACACAGAAATTATTGTTTCAAATTTCGGTAACTAATTTTTTACTTTATAGTATCTTTCTCTACGGAGGTAATTGCCGGGTATCCTGGATATTTAAAAGTTTATCGGAAAAACGCTCTAATCTTTTCTGGCTTTCATCAAATTTGCTGTAGGCATTTTTAAGATGCGTACCCACCAGGTTAAAGTCGTCCTTAAATTTAATTATCTCATTTGACAGCATACTTAAATTTTTTAATATCTCTTTGGCGTTCTCCTCGATTTTTAACCCCTTTAACCCCTGGCAGATAACCTGAAGGTATGCGTAAAAAGTATTGGGCGAAACAGGTATAACTTTCTTAGAGATACAATAAGAGAAAAGGTCTTCTTTGATAATTATTTCGTAATAAACGTTTTCCGCCGGGGTATACATAAGGGCGAAATCATAAGTGTTTTCCTGCGGCAGGATGTATTTAGAGGCAATCTCATCAATGCGGTTTTTTATATCCTGGATAAATTTCTTCCGGAAAGCATTCTTTGCCGCTTCGTCTTCCGTAGCCGCCATCTTCTGAAAATTCTCCAGGCTGAACTTGGCATCAACCGGAACAAGCCTCCCTCCTAAACGGATTACGGCATCTACGGCTTCGGAGCTCTTAAATCTGTACTGCATCTGGAAATATTCTTTGGGCAAAACCTGGGACAAGAGGTTTTCCAGGAGGGTCTCGCCAATCTGGCCCCTGAGTTTCGGGGCACGGAGAATGTCCTGAAGGCTGGCTATATCTTTGCTAATCTCGATTATCTGCCTATTACTCGCCTCCAGCCGTCCCAGGGACTCGGCTACACTGCCGAAGATATTCGTGGCATTACCTAAACTATGACCGATCACCTTGTTGGCTTCCTGCAGAGACTGATTCATCTGGTTCAGGCGTTCGTTTACCTGGGAGGAAATTTTAAAAACGATAGCAATAATGCCTGCCGAAAGAATAAGAAATAGTGCAGCAAATAGAAACAACATTATGTAAACTCCACTTTAAAGTCACCATGTCACCAGTCACCACGTCACCAGTTGTCGCAAAGTTATCAGTTTTTACTGAAAAGCTGGCAACTACTGGTGACCTTGTGACGTTGTGACTTAATTATTATACCACCGGAGCAGGATTTATTAAAGCAGATATTCCTGTTTTATCCTCTTTACACTTTTAAATATATTTGTCCTTATCTCCGGGCAGATCTTCTCTAAGTCTTTGATAATATTGGTAACCTTTGTGCGCTTGGAAGTGACGGAATTAGGACAGGAACACTTTTCATGGGGAAAATTAGCAACTTTGGCAAACTTTCTGATCATATCTTCTTCTACATAAGCAAGGGGCCTGATAAGGACAACCTTGCCTTCAAATAATTCCTGTTTCGGCGCCATCGCGGAAATCTCTCCATGAAAAAATAAATTCATTAAAATTGTTTCGATGATATCGTCCTTATGATGGCCGAGCGCAACTTTAGTACAGCCAAAGCGGTTAGCCGCCTCAAATAACGCCTTTCTCCTGTTCCAAGAGCACCAGAAACAGGATATATCCTTGCGTGTTTTACCTTTTAATATATCCACCTTTTCAATATGATAATTGATACCCTGGGATTTAAAATATTCACCGAGAATCTTGGGGTGCATGCAAGGATAACCTAAATCAATATGCACTGCAAGAAGTTCGTATTTGATGGGTACGAATTTCCTGCGGTCGGAAAGTATACGTAAAAGCGTAAGGCTGTCTTTTCCCCCCGATACCGCTACCGCCACTTTCTCGCCGTCATCGAGCATGTGGTAATCGGTAATCGCCCTGCCGACGCGCTTGGAGATGTAAAACTCCAATCCTTGTAAGACTGCCATATTTAATGGATGAGGAACAGCCCCAGTATTTTGTCTGCCCAGAAAATAGAAATGACAGCCGCCAGAGACAAAAACGGGCCGTAAGGTATGAGGTGGTCTTTCTTCACGAGCATATTTATTAGGCCGACGGATGCGCCGAAAAAAGGAGCGATGAAAAAAGTAATAAGGACACCCTTCAAACCTAAGAATGCCCCTATCATTGCCATTAATTTCACATCCCCGCCTCCCATTGACTCGGTTTCGCCCTGAATAGGGGGATTCTTGAGCAGTTTAAAATAAACCAAATCAAAAAGAAATCCGGTCAGCCAGATAATCCCTCCGCCGATGATAATCCCCAAAAAAGAGTTCAGGACTGGCTGCATGTTCCAGGCTACAGGCCGAAGCTTTAAACTCTTAATAATAGTCAATAAAAAACCAACGACAATGCCGCCGATGGAAATTTCATCGGGTATAATCCTGTGCTGAATGTCTACAAAGGTGGCGACAGTAAGCCCTGAGACAAGGATTATATAGGAAAAGAAATTAAAGCTTAAGCCAAAGCGGTTAAAGAAAATTAGAAAAAACATTGCCGTTAATAATTCTACCAGAAAATACCTGAATGAAATCTCCTCTTTGCAAAAACGGCATTTTCCTTCCAGGATTATATAACTCAAAAGAGGGATATTATCATACCAGGGTATGGGTTTTTTACATTTCGGGCAATGTGAGGCAGGCTTTACTATTGATTCTTCCAGAGGCAGGCGATGGATACAAACGTTTAAAAAGCTTCCTACAATGGAGCCAAAAATGAAAACAAAGAACTTTTCAAACATTAGATTTAAAAATACAGAAACCTCCTTCCAATGCGGGTTTGGAAACGGTTATAGGCTATAATGCCTCAAGCAGCGCCTGCTCCATTACATCCCTCGGCGCATTTTTACCCGTCCATATCTTAAAAGAAAGCATGCCCTGGCTCAAAAGCATGCCTAAACCGCCGGAGCTAAGACAGCCCTTTTCCCTGGCAAGTTTTAGCAATTTGGTTTCTTTGACGTGATATATCAGATCATAGACTAACAGCCCTTTATGCAGGAATTTCCCATCTACCAAAGCAGGATCGGTCTCTTTCATGCCCACGGGCGTAGCGTTCACCAGCAGGTCGGATTTTGGGATATTGAGCTCTGCAATAGAATTTGCCCCGTAAAAATCTACTCCTTTACAGCATTCATTCAAATGCCCGATCAATGCCGATACTTTGGCTTTTTCTATATCGTAGATAGCGATGCTCTTGGGGGTATTCCTGCAGAGATAAACTGAAACTGCCTTGGCTGCTCCTCCTGCTCCGATTAAAGCAATACTCTTATCTCGCGGATCGAAATCAAAAACTTCGGAAATATGTCTTAAGAAACCTTCCCCGTCGGTATTGAAACCTTCTAGTTTATCTTGCGAAACCTTTATAGTATTCACCGCGCCGATAAGCCTTGCTTCATCTGAGATCCTGTCTAAGAAGGGAACCACTTTTTCTTTATAGGGAATAGTAACGTTTATGCCGGAGATATGCTGCTCGGAAAGCGAGCGTATAAATTTCTCCAGCTCCTGCGGTTTTACCTCAAATATTTTATACTCCGCATTTATCCCCAGGGCCTTGAATGCCGCATTGTGCATCAAAGGAGACAGGCTGTGGCTGGCCGGATAACCTAAAACGCCGTAGATTTGTTTGGCAGATTTTTCTTCCATAAAATTTAAAGGGTTTCTATTTTATTCAGGGCATTTAGGTAAGCCCTGACAGATGATTCAATGATATCCGTGCTTGAGCCGGTGTTGGTAACGGTTTTGCCTTTGGCTTTCAGTTTAAGGCTTACTATGCCCAGGGCATCTTTACCTTTAGTCACCGCTTCTATACGGTAATCCTGTAATTCTCCCTT
>Ga0315268_10001962_pt1 | contig 23505 bp, 24 predicted proteins | sample C1_top_MG_FD_204535 | JGI IMG/M metagenome (GOLD analysis project Ga0315268, IMG submission 204535) | Sediment microbial communities from Yellowstone Lake, YNP, Wyoming, USA - C1_top | ecosystem: Environmental > Aquatic > Freshwater > Lake > Sediment | place: USA: Wyoming | collected 2017-08-01 | reverse complement strand
ACAGAACACCGTCCACTATTCGGCCGTCAAAAGAGCTTGTGCTACTTATCCATATCGTGGTGCGTAAAGGAGTCCACAATATCCCAGCTGTGGACGATAAGCTTAGCACGTTTTTCCATTCGAGGGCGCTTGCGACCATGTATACTGTCAATAGGATCAGGTTAGTGGCTAGGGATGTGAGAACTGCTCTCTTCATGGCTTTGCATTTTCCTTCATTTTCCGTTCCTCAACAGCCCTTCACATCAGGTCTTTGATTATAGGACTAATCCCGCCCGGTGCACCAAACGCCTGTCTATGCTCAACTTTCTGGGTCTAACGGAAGAATCGGAACCCTAGGCTCTTTCGGATTGCACGTTGGAAGATAGCCATAAGGTTCCTCGCCCCGCAGAAAGATGCGCCCATCCGGAGGGGTTATGCCTCCACTCACATTCCATTTCTGATCGGTCTGTTCAAGGTTTGCAGAAGAAGCGTTCGGATCGATGGCACGGGTTTCTGCGTTCTTGCCGAGGCTTTCTTCATTTCCAGTTTTCCTAGCATCAAATGCCGTGTTAGAGTCACCAGTTGAGACTTCGACCGACTTGAGGCTTGCATTTGAACCAAACAGCGAGGACGTCGAAGCTATCAAAAGCAGAACAAACGCGGCAATGGCTACCGCCGTAATTGCCTTCTTCACTCGGCTTTCCTCTTTTCGAACAAGTACTGTGTTTTTTCCGCCTAAAAAGTTTGTCCTCATGACTTGTTTTCCCCACTTTTGAATATCGAGATTGATGATGGGGACACTGGTTTCTACACGCCGAGCAGGTAGGTAAGTCTTATAGAAGACGATTCCACAAGATTCAACAACGAAAACCCGCGCACTATAATATGCCGAAATTGAAAAGGAGAAAGGAAAAATGAAGAAAATAGCATCAATAGCGATCATAATGGTTCTTTTTGCCTCAATGATTCTTATAGCAACACCAACAAACGTGGCAGCAACAGTAACACCTGAACCTAAAGGAATAGACATAGACACCAAAACTGCCGCGTTGGGTAACAGTGAACAGATCGAACCTTCCGTAGTCACGCATCACTCATACTGGTCAGTGGGCGACAGCGCCATTTGGACCTATTACAATGGGCTTACTGGCGGCGTCGGCTTGACGTATTACACTTTGGGCTACATCGGAACCTCCGTCGAGATCTGGGTTCAGAACAGCATCAAATTCCCATCGGGCGATCCGAGAAATGGACCTGGAAATAACCCTGGACCAACGAAACCTACCACCGCCATGTTGCAGTATCTTGCTGATCAATTCGAGCAGAATATACTGCCAAAAGAGTCAGCATACTTCGGTGCGCCTGTCAACCACACTGGAATAAATGCCAACTTGCAGTATCTCACTCCTGCTATCCCTGACGACCCAGAATACTACTACGAACCAAGTGGGCGACAAGTGATATTGGTCTGCAACATCAGAGACCAGAACTATTACAATCCGAACTATCCCTACTATATAATCGGAGTACACATAGGAGACTACGAGGATTTCTACTATGACAGAAACGTGGTGACACTCGACGCAGTAAGCTGGTACCATGGCCTCGGTCCGGCAGGTAGCGACTGGGGACCCCACTATTACTGGCCCACCAACAGCTTCCACGACCACCCGGTTATTTCACCCTACGCATATGACAGCACCTTAGCGCACGAATATCAACATCTCCTGCACCACGAACTTTGTCCTGGAGACGCAACATTCATGAACGAAGGCTGCAGCATGTACGCAGAGTTCCTCTGCGGCTATGGAATCGATCCCGACTACCCGAACAGCTATTTTGCCACACCTGACAACTCCCTCACACTCTGGGGTGATCAAGGCGACATAAACATACTCGCCGACTACGGCGCCTCAGCACTCTGGTGCGTGTACCTAAGCGATCACTTCGGTGCCTCTTTCCTGAGCTACTACTTCCAATCGGGCGGAGGAGGAATCACAGGAATAGACAATTCCCTAGCCTTCTTCGGATCCAAGGACAAATTTGACGATGTCTACCGCGATTGGAAACTTGCAAACCTGATCCGCGCAGACTTTCCAGGATGTCACAAGTACAACTATGAAAGCCTGAACCTGAGCGACCCAATATACATCCCTGTAAGATCTTATGAAATAGGCGGAATGCCAGTTCCATGGACAAAGGGTACCGAGTTCGGAAACACCACTACGATCCTTGGATATGACACAGGTGTATCCAAGCTTTCGCAATACAGCACGGACTACATAACGTTCGAAAACTGGACCAGACCCGGAATAATTCAGTTTGATGGAGACGACAAAGCTGAAGTCGCAACATGGACAAGCACAGTTGATGGCTGGTACTCGGGCACAGGTGAAGACCTGCAGAACAAAGTTGTTGGTGGCAACGCCTACGTTAACCCAAGTAACCCGACGCTTACCATAGTCACAAAATACGGCCTCGAAAGCTTCTGGGACTTTGGGTTCGTGCAAGTCTCCACTGATGGCGGCGAGACTTGGACATCCTTGGCAAATGCATACACAACTTTTGACCACGACCCTGCCGCACATCCAGACGTAGTTGCAAACTTGCCGGGATTGACCGACTACAACCCAGACTGGCCAAGCTGGACCACCATGACCTTTGATCTAACACCTTACGCTGGCAAAAACGTCCTCATAGGCTTCCGCTACGTGACTGACTGGGCAACCACCTACGAAGGTTGGTGGATAAACAGTGCAACCGTGAGCGGAACAGCATTGACAATGGGACCAGTCTATCCGAAAGCGCGCTTCCAAGTGACAGTAGTCAGCGCCTTAGTGATCTGCCACCACACCTTGTACATACCATTTGACATGTGGCTCAAAGCCAACGTAAACACGGGCACCGGACTTGGATTTGCGAGATCCCCCAGCTACGTCGTACTGGTCGTCAGCCAAGGAAGCAATGTCGGCCTAACGGACTACAAATTCAGGGTTGCAAACACCTTCTGCAAGTTATTCAACGAACCATAAACCAAGAAACACGAACACAACCAAAACTTCCCTTTTTTTCAAATTGACTTCTTAGAAGAAACCTTGAGAAACGCAGCTTGAGACAAACTGCCCTCTAAAACAGAAAACGAAAGACAATCAATGAAGAGCATTCTTCTGCAAGCCATGTTTTGCCCAAGCTCATCCTTTGCAGGGTTCTTGTGGGAGAGAATGGTAGCTCCTCCATGAGGGGAGAAAAGAGAGAAGGAAACATGGCAGGAAAATGTGTCTAGTAGTTCTACCATCCTCCCCCAAAATATAGATTAATTTCCGTATTCTTAAGCTTGTTGGAAGTTGCTCAGCGAATGATACTTTCCTTCCCTCATTGCCTTTCAAAGTCTAGACAAAAGTCCAACTTTGGTTTTGTTTGAAATGGCAGAGGAAAGAATCCGCATACTAACAAAGGGAAGAACGAGGCAAAGCATTGAGGTTACAGTGCAAAATCTTTGCCAAGCATATTTATGGAGGTTCACGCAGACGAGCTACATGCAGGCAGGGAAGCCGATCTGAAAACACCTATTCTCTGCCATTCTCCCCACGCAAATAGAGTCTCTGCTTTCTTCAACATTTAATCTTGCCGTCACGACTTATGAGTTCTGACAGGCGTTACGTCGGCACTGGGACATCCCAAGATCTCCAACTTACCCACCGACTGAAAGCCTCTTTCACTACTTCCGCACTTGACACTTCGATCTCGTAGTAGCTTGCCCAGCCGAAGGCAAAAGTCTTAATAGTTATCGATTCTCCGGGTTTAATGACAGCGTACGTTCGGGTGACTATCCAGAACAGATTTTGCGGAACTTGATTTGTCGAATTGGCGTAGCCTCCTGATACTTTGATGACCACTGCTGTTTGATTGACTGAACCAGTGTTCACGACAGAGATGTTTATGTACGCTGAAGGCTTCTCCTCGCTTGGATCATAAACGGGTTTTTCAATAGGCAAAACCTTGAACGTCGTTCTTGTCCCATCATTCTGAGTAGAATAATACGCAACAGCCACAATAGCAACAATGGCAGTTATAGCGACTCCTACTGAAAGTGCCTTGAATTTTCCCTTCAAGTCATTCTCCCTAATGTCATGTAGTCCATCTCCTTGAAAACTCTTGTGGAAATTTCAATTAGCGAATTGCGTTAGGCAAAATGTCAACACAGATCAGAAATAGCCTGAATCACAAAGCGAAGCCTCAACATGAGCAAAATCACGGAAACGCTTTGCTCTCAATTCCTGACCATTTGGAACCCAGAACCAACAACGCACAATTTTTCTAGTAAGGTCTCTTTGTGCAAGAAGATTCAGCGGGCCCGGAGGTATGCGCTCAATACACCGGGCGAATTCTCGACACAATCTCATTCGGCATTTTCTCGAGTGATCTGCTGACAACATAGATTTTCTGGTGCTCGTTCAGCTTGTCGTCGGATAAGCTATTTTAAGTTTGTTTGCTTCAGTTGTCGTCTCTTCAAGCTCCCGCATTGTCACTTCGTTTAAGTATTTCATCTCGGCTTTCTTTCTTGCTTTTGTAACTATTTCCAAACCGACCCTTACATCTCCTTGTGAAGAAAGTAAAACTCTTTATGAGTGAACAACTCATGGTAGATAGAGGTGAATACCATGTCCACCCAAGCAGGCAAGGGCGAGCATCACTACTATCTCCTCAATCCTCCAAACGCAGATCAAGAAGATATGGCGCCATTCGAGCCCCGCAAGCACTATTTGGGCATAGACGCTGTTCGCTGGTATGTGAATAAGCAAGGGAATTTCTTGCGCCGAAAGATGGCGAGCGGTACGTGCCAACTAAACCTCGCAGATGAGACTTATGAAGTAGGGCTTGGCGTCTACCAACTCCAGGGCGGTGCGCGAACCGCTCCTTTTTTCGAACAGCCGATTCTTGGTAACAGAATCTTCCGTGGTGGGGGGCTGACGTTCAAGGTCTTCGTCCGGGCAATCGAAGAGGACTCGCTCCTAGGTGGGTTGCTCCGAGACATGGCTAAGGCTAGCTTGGCAGTGGTAGCAGGAGCCTTAGGTGCGGCTACCGTAACGGGACCCTCGGCCATCCTACTCGAGGCGGGAGCAAGCTTGACGAAGGGGGCGAAGAAGATTCTCAATGAGGGAAAGAATGCAGTCACAGTTTTTGACCCCGAGGGGGTAGATGTGAGCTTGGAGCTAACAAAATTGAGGGGTCCTACGAACTACCTCCTTATTCACCGCGGCATGGAACTTGACGGTGCCCGACTCAGCCTAAAACCCGACCGAGGCGGCGTCCTTGACGTGTTCAAGGACGGGGCTCCACTTGATGACGGAGCCTGGATCCTCTTTAAGCTCAGGCGAGAGGATAAGTATGGAAGCCCACGTCCATGGGAGAAAGATGCACGGAATATCCGGAACGAGGTCGACAATCTGCTCGACCGATGGAAGATGGGCGGCATACAACGGAAAAACGCCGAGACAGCATTGACCCCCACTGATCGTGGTGGAGCTAATCAGCCGAGCTTGGGGGATCGAGTGTTAGCTGTCGTATACCAAATCCGTGCAGACCACGTACTAGCGGAGAGGGAGGCAACTAACGCGGCTGGCGAACTTCTGGCAGTCTTGGAGCTCGCCCGGGAGGCGGTGAAAGAAAACAAACCTGAAGAGTACACTAATGGACGGGAAAACATGGTAACCAGCTTGTACGCTGGCGTCAAGCCACTTCCTCTTACAGCCAAGATATTCGCTGCCGAGGCAGTTCACCTTGCCAAAGCTCGCTCTATGACCCTCGTTTCAAGAGCGGCCGCCCCAGACTTAGTTGGGAATACGCTCTGGCGTACGTTACGGTACGTTCGAAAGCGTGACAGTTAGCATAGCGCGCGCGTCAAACGATGAAAAGCATTGACAGAGCAGAAGCTATCAGGCTGAGAAGGCCTGACAGAAAGGTCAAAGCGGTGCAGGTCCACAGTATCCTCTTTGTTGAATAGATGCTGTAGAAAAATATGAAAAAAGCTGACAAGAGAAACATGATGGCCCCCGTCAGAAGACCCAATTTCAGGACATAAGGCAAATCTCCACTGACTCTGAGAGCCGCCAAACATAAGGCTGCCAGCGTTCCTGGAGCAGAAGCGTTTCTTATGGGTCTAATCAATTTGTCAAACTCTTCAGACATCTCGCAACACATCCGCGGAACTTTGATTGTTCAAACGTTGCTATTTTCCCCGAGTGCGAAGTCCTATGTTTTCCCTTTGATCCAGCCCTTGATCCCGAGTTCAGTCTTCTTTTCTTTCGATTCGATCTTCGCGCTCTTGGAATGAAACGTCATTCCCCAGCTGCTGAATCCGTAAGTGTATGGTTCTTGCATGAGATTGGTGAATGACATTTCGCCGTATGCTAAGAACCCTATCACTTGTGATGATGAAAGCCCTTCTTTGAGTATCTCAGCCTCGGTTCCTGATCTGCAGCCTGCCATTAGCTCAGCGAGTCTTCTGTTGATGCAGGAGATTAGGAACGTAGCGTCAGTTTTTTTGGGGCCTTGGTCTGCCCTCAGCATATCAAACACGCGGCGGGCTCCCTTTTGTACTTTCTCATGGTCTGCCCACACAATATAGCCAGGCATCTCAGGCGTGAAACTTCTGATCGGGAACATGAGTTCAATGTCCTCTCCGACCATTCGTATGCCAGCAACACAAGTATAGTTGCCAAAAGGGAAAGCAAAGGCGTATCTGGCCGAGACCGGATTGAATATAAGCAACATTTTTTGCGCTCGCGAAACTTGAACAGCTTCCTGAATTGCCATTTGGATTGCTTTTTTATCAGGTATGGGAAGCCCTTTTTCCCTCGCCATTTTGACTTCATTTTCAGAAGCCACTTCGGCAAACTTAACCGAGGGGATTTCTTTGCCAATACGCTTAACATATTTGAAGTGGGGTTCCTTCTCAGCGTTGAAATGAAAAATGTGTTCTCTTCCAATAATGGTGATGGCATTTGTATCCAAACCCATCGAGGTTTCGCAGAGATTGGGAATCAGGGCGCACACGGCTTCTCCATTAAGAGCTTTCAGGAGTGAATGCTCTTTCAGTCTTCCATAGAATTGATGAAAATGCTTGGCAACCGGTCCGTCACCGCTGCTTCCGCCTATTACGTTCATGATTCGTGCCTCACGGGTGCTGCCCATGAAATTGGCGATTCCCTCTGCCAAGAAATGCTCGTAGCCAGGGGTGTCAACCTTCGATCCCTGAGTCAGCACAAGCAGAGTCTTTCCCATATGAAGTTGCTCTTTGCTTGAGGCTTGGTGAGAGAAGTCGACCCATGCGTCACGCGCCATTTCCTTCCCTTGTTCTCCTGCTTCTTGCGGCGTTCGAAGCCCCCATGTTCGTCCGACACCTATTGGAAGGTTGGTCACGAGGGCCAAAACAGACAAGCCGTTGTATCCAACGCCTGTAACTTCTTTTAGGACAAGGTCCTCGTTTTCCAGCTCACCGGCTGTCGTGTGCCCGACCAGTCGGAGTTGGCTTGAGGCAGAACGTTTATCAAATCTTTCTCTTACGGTGCCCAGAACAGACTCGCATATTTTCGAATCCTTTTCTTTGGGTTCTCCTCTATAACTCTGATACAGAACCAAAAGCTTTACGTCATCAAGTCCATAACCACTTTTGGATATGTCCTTTTCAAGTTTGTCCATGACCATTCCTGTCAACCGTTGAGCTGCCTCTGGGGAATTCTCCCTCCTCAGCTCCTCCTCTTTGACCTGATCAAGGCCAACCTCATTCTTAGTATGCGCATGACCAGCAAACCCCAAGAAGAAATCATTCTCGCCCATTGTACAAATCCATCCAGACTCTCAACTACACAAGAAACATCGATCGCCGAACCTTTAAGCCTTTAGTGCGCGCGCGATCGCCTCGAAGTTTGGCTTTCCGTCTACGTTCGCTCCCACAAGACTCACGGGCATAACGAAAGCCGGATAATCGAATTTGGCCTTATTCTTTCCCACACAAATCTCCTCACTCAATTATTCGTTCCAGTTATAGCTTTTCCGCAATGCCCTTTCTTGACTCTATTTTTCGGTTAATGTCGGATGGATTAATTGACGACAGTGAGGACAATGAACCAGCGCTTTGTTTTCAGTAGACTTCCATTTCTTCTTGCAGAAAGGGCACAGATATCAAGTGGTTTTTCCCGGAACAAGAAACAACTGCCTGCTCAGAACCCAAGTCACCAAGCCTGAAATTAACATTGCGTCTCCCAGCACGAAAAGATATATCAGTTTGAATTCAAGGCCCAGCACGAAATCCAGTCTTTCTGACCATAGAAGGTTAAAGAAAGTTGAGAAAGGATTGCCAGCAGTGGAGACTCGCGGCCAAGTTTTCCAGAGCGCTATCGTGACAGCCATTGTTCCTAGTAGGAACAGTATCAGGCTTAGTGTGTAAGCGGATTTTTGTGTGCGAAGAATCTTTCTCATTTCTACATTCTCGCCTTTGGGTGTGATGTTTTGCTTAGTTAAAATTTATGAAGCAGGAGTACACTTGACGCCTAGCACGCGTTTATGTTTTATGGTTATTGACTATCTTCTTGACTTCTTGCGGTAAACCCTTACTATCCAAAATCTTGTCTGCATCGCGCGCGTTGATTTTGCTAATACTATCGTATCTGAGGGAAGCCATGAAGAAAACCTGCGATTGATCTTGTTCGTTGGAATAAGCCTTAGCGCGCGCACTAGGTTTTTTCCAAAACTAAAGTGAATGGTCCGGTGCATTCGGCACAATGGAAGAAGAACATTAGATGTGGTGGAAGAAGACTATATGCAAATGAATGAATGTACTTATGTCAATACTCTGGCAAAACCACTTTGAGGAAGGTAAAGGAAAACATTATTAAATGACAAGAAGAGAAACTATCAAAAGTGGGGCTATGATCGGGAAGTCTAGTGAAGCACGTCCTTCTCCAAACTGTAAGTCCTTTCCAAAACATAGAAAGAGCGAAGAGAAGCGACCCTCAGAGAGAATCGACGCTCTCTTAGATTGGACCCTCTGCATTGACCTTGAGGCGCGGTCAAGAGCTAGGCTTCTGTGAATCCATAGTCACGGTCAGACAATAAGTTTCTGAAGGCAGCTGATCAGCTGATAGAGGCCCTGCATTGAAGCGTCCACTGTAGGCCTGGACTTGTCTTCGAAGATTCTGAATTCTTTCGCTTCGCTCTGTGAGACTCAAATAGTGTTTTTTAATGGTGTTGATGTCGAGCCAGCCTCTACCCATGAGGCCGATTCCTTCACCTCTACCTAGGTATTTGCCAGCGACTACTTCTAAGGGCACTTCAGCTTCCCAAAGCATATTGACATGAATTTTATCAGCATCATGTGGTCTTAGCGTAGTCAATTCCTTGAAGAGGCTCGGGTCTGTCCCAGCTTGATAGTATTTGCCTAAACATTCGCGAATTTCTCTATAGATTCGGATCAGTTCAGGATATCCATTTCTCAGAAGCTTCTCACCTACAGGCCTGTTCCTGGAGATCCAGAGATCCTTCAATGCCTTAGGCAACTCTGTGAAGAACAAGGCCAGAGGACAATCTCTCCACCAAATTCCCCCGCGAACCTTGCTCTCATAGAGATCCACAGCTGTGAAATCTCTCTTGAATCGCTCCCATGTTAGACCAGTGATGCCGGATTTTCCATCTTTCCCTTCTCTGGCTGCGCTGGTCACGTGAAGCTTGAAGATCAACTCTTGAAAGGCCAGGCCATAGTGTCTCAGGGCCTTAATGATCATCTGAACCTCAGGCCCAAACAAATCCTTCTTTCTCAGGGCCAGCTTCTCACGATATTTCGATGTCCTCAGATAGTCCTGGCTGTTTCGATCAGCAATCTGAGGAGCTATCCTTCTGATACAGTCAAGATATCGAGACTGACTCCCTTCTTTCAGTTCTGACAGGAATCCCTGAACGTCTTCAGCTGTCCAGTTTGAAGGATCTTTGTACTTGAGGAAAAGCCAGCACTTAGCGGCCAATATGATGTTTGCTTTGTAGTTCTTGATACCATCACGTTTTGACGTTTTGATGTAGATATGCACAGTTTCATAGTCGCTAGTATTGGCATCTCTGTTATAGAAAATCTTCCTTCTCGGAAACTGCTGAAGATATGCGACCAGCTGCTGCTTCCAAGGATTCAGGTTTTGGAGCAAACGCCAAATGCTCACATAAGAAGTCCGGTATTTCCTAGCCAGAGACCCAATGGTTCTGTCTTTCAGCCAGGCTGCTTCTGCAATATCGAGAACCTGTTCCTGGGGATCTCTTTCCCCGGCCAGCATCCGAATGAAATGGGGCCTGCCGCCCTGAGAATTCTTCTGCAGTTTCTCAGAAATGAATCTTTCAAATTCAGAAGGTAACTGTGAATCTTCCATGCTTCTTCACCTTAGCACAAAAAAAGGGAGGAAATGAAACAGAATTGACAGCCTCTCACTTAGTACTTCAGATCAGCCTTGAGAATCGGTTCAATCTCAGCCGGGGATGGCCAGATACAAGCATCCAGATCAGCCTTAACGACTTCTACTAGACTGTAGACAAGATATTTCTCTGGATCCGACTCGTGGCGCCTCAGAAAATCCATGACAGCCTTTGGGACTTCAATGGTCACTTTTTCCATTTCAGTTATTGGTTTTGGCATCTTTCTTTCCTCTTTTTGCATGTATGGTACATAGGACAAAGGCTTATAAGTATTCCCTCTGTACGATACTGTACGATGAAGTACAATAAAATCTAAAAGTGAGGATGATGTAATGAAAAGTATGAAAGTTAAGGCCACGGTCACAATTGAGAAGCGCTTTCTCGATTGGGCTGATCAAGAGGTCAAGTCTCTCAGATTCAGAAATAGAAGCCATGCCTTCGAATACGCTCTAGCGAAACTAATGGAGAAAGAAAAACAGGATAAATGAAAAGGCGATGTTCTGCAGCCCCATCAGCTGCCTAACCAAACTGACAGAACCAGAAAAGAGGGAATGAATGAATCTTTCAGCAAGATTCTTCCGTTTGGATCTCTTTGATGATGTCATGTTTCAGGAGGTAATAGGCCATTCCAGGATGCTCACTTAACGTCAATATCAGTTCTTTCAGGAGAATTTCCGGGGCCTCTTCCAAGAACGCTTGTGCTTTAGGTGTCAGGACTAACTTTTTCATGGGTTTCCTTCGCGTTCTGGATGATCTGAAGATAGCTTCTGTCTGGTTTCTTGGTTCCATTTCCGGCATTCATCATAGAGCGAAGGATTCTGTTTCTTGCAATCAGCACAGCAATTCGGATCGGGCCACATCCATTCAGTTTTAGCCTTGCAATAATCCATGCCTGCCTTAGCACATTCAAGGTTATTAGGATCTTTGATTTTCTTCGCTGCCTCACGATCATTGAACTTCAGAGTGTCCTGAGGCTCAACTGAAGGCACATCAGGGGTTTCTCCTTTGTGTGGATCGTCCTCAGTGCCAGAAGGCTTTTCCTCAAGCATCGGAGGTTGCACTTCGACAGGCACGTAATACGGGGTGGTTTGCAGAATCTCTGTTATTTTTGCCACAGTTATCGGATTGAGGACCAAATTGCGTATTTTCTGTTCCGCGTAGAGTCTGGTTTGTTTCATTTTGCCTATTTCTTCGAGAAAGATTCTAATACTCTCTTTGTCCGGAACAAGACCGCGAGCCCTTAACAGGTCGTTCGATAGTTTATATGCATCGTTTTCGCTCTTGACAAGCTCCGCATGTAGCTTTGTCCATTCAGGAAGATTGAGTTGGTCCTGGCATTTATAAATCAGACCAAGAATATGCTGCAAAATCTTTGTTCCAGCGTGAATATCGACCCTTTGTCCTGCGTTTACTATATCCTTCTTCAATGTGGCTGGATCACTCAACGTTTCCTGATCGATCCGGTTGCTGCAAGTCATGCAAATTGCTCCGACAGTTTTCTTCCATAAGATCCTTTCATTGATTTGAATGATTTTTTTGCAGCTAATACAGGTCGCATTCTCAAATGCGTTTCTGATAGGGATCATGCCTTCGTTTTTAGGACTCCGATATCGCCTGTCAAGCTCTTTGCGACCTGCACGTATCATATATTCGTTGAAAGAAAGCCCGGCAGCTGTTGCATTGGCTTTGAAGATTTCCTCGTCTTTGTCCGTGACGTTAATCTGGATCCTGTGCTTTTTTCCTTGATCGCTTTCTTTTCCGTTTTCTCCCATTCAGGACCACCTTCCTAAGATGTGATTGACTTTGCAGTTGGCTTCTTGGCTTTCATAGCTTTTCTGTGTTTAATATCAGCCTCAATGATCTCTAGGCTCTTCAGAAGATCTTCATAGTTCCTGTTCGCAGGTGCCAAAACAGCTGCATTTACATCCGGAAATATTACTAGATTGGACGACCCCCAAGTTTCTCGAATTCGTTTAGGAAGATAGATGTGACCCTGCGGGCCTATCTTGAGTTTATATTTCATTTCCTCACCTTTTTCGATAATATTTCTTATAAAAAATGTTATAAGCAGTTTGGTGAGCATACTACAGTATTGTGACTTCCATGCCTTTGGAATCTTATCAGAAGATAGTGTGGAATCGGAACCGATACGGCATCATCCGGCTGCTCAATAAGAGACCTCTCAGCTTCAAGGAACTCATTGCTGAATCACGCCTTAGTAGAGCTGTCGTCAATAATCATCTGGCCTCGTTGAGAAAAGAAGGCATAGTCATACAATCCTATGAAAACGACAAGATCCTCAATATTCTTAGGCATTCAAGCCTGAACCTGACTGAATTCTTCTTGGGACAACTTGAGAATCTAGGCGTGCCAAAAGAAGTGACAGAAAAAGGCAGAGTTAAACTGAATGACACCATTCTTCTGTTTTCAAGTCTTGCCTATATTCATTTTTATGATGAGATCATTGATAATTATAAGAAGAAAGAAATGAATGAACCGGTGCAAATTCTCGCCACATTCAAGGTTCCGCTCTTTCCCTCCAGAAGACTCAGAATAACTCGTAAGCTACACGCACCACTAGAAGAAGCAACAGACACTGAAAAGTTCATTAGCGAAATGACTCCAACCAGTTTGCACATGGTAATGGTTCTCTACTCGATTGAAAAAATGTTCCTCAAATCGGGCGTAAGACTAAAATCTGACTCGCTTACGTCCGTGCTAAGATCTAAAGGGAATGAGCAACTCAAGATCGGGTTTGACAGCGCAGCCCAGTGGTGGTTTGATGAAGTGATGGAGCATATTCCTTCAGGTGGCTTATTGTCGATTCTCGTTTTAGCTCATTATCAGGGGAAGAAGTCAATATTCCGCTAGACCGCTTTGTTTACTTGATTTTCACCTTTTCCTTAATTTGCCACGTGGCATAATCACGCCCAGTCATTTGGAACCCATAGCAGCTCTGGTCTGAAGGTCAAAATCTACTTGTCAAAGAAGAAGCTATCATGTACAGATCAGAGCATAGTGCTTTTTCAAGGAAAAGGTTAAATGCTCAAATGTACGCAGTAATGAGTAGCTACTCATAAATGAGTTGGTCTTTTTGATGAAGAGAAACGTTGGGAGGCCCAGAGGAGGCTCAAGCCCTGAGGCAGTTCGCGAATATTGGAGACAAGCAAAACAGAAGAAGAGATCCGGGGAAAAGGAGGCAGCTGATTGAAAATAGCCAACTATCTCTCTAAGCTGCGGCAGAACAAGGCCGTTTTGGCTGTTCTGCTCATTCTACTGGTTGTTTTCGCAACAAGTTCTTACGTACTTTCAGGGTTTAACCCAGGATTTGAAGGCGCAAAATGCTACTTTTACGGCGCCTACTTCCCGAGTGCTTCCTGGGAAGGCTATTCACCCACAGATACTCTGATCAAATACCAGGACCCTGAAACGCTAGTGCTAAGAGACACGCACATGGAAGGCCTGGGAAACGTCACAAATACGGTCAGCTGGACAACTCGTGCCACACCCACCGATGCAGGCTTGGGATCTCTTTGGAAACTTCAGCCATTGTGGGGTGGGGCTTCGAAACGGGCAAAGCCACAAATGAACATCAAGGTCGAAAGCAACTTGCAACTGCAGGACATCGACAGACAAGGGGATCCGCTAAACTGGAATACCAGCAACCCAATGGACGCCAGAAGAATAGAGTACTGGGACCGCAAAGCAGTGCAGATCAGCCAGGTCAATGACACTGACAGCAAAGCCCTCATAACAACGTATTCCTATAACCTGACAAAAGAATCGTTCATATTGGCACCTGTGGAATTCTGGGTAGGATTCACCTTGGGGCCTTCACAGATAGACGCCCTCACATCGTCAGGCTGGACGGAAGGCGAATGGAACAATTTTGTGGTGTGGTTCATGCTGGATTTCAACGTCTGGAACAATGCCTACAAGGATGCTTGGCTGGACGATCCCGCACAGAACGTTTTCAACAGCGAATTCAATGGTAGCATCTTGAATCAGAATAAACTGGCCGAGTTCAGAGGTGGTTTTCCAATTGCAGGCGGGATTCAGGGCTGGGAAAAAGCAGACATGACCAGTGGTCTGACAAAAGCAACTTCAGATCTATGGGCTGAGGTTCATTACAGCGGCGCCAATGTTGGCAAAAAGGACGTCTACACAGCTGATCAGTTGGCCACATTAAAGCCTGAGTTGCTGGCAAAATGTCAATTCGCGCCAGGACTCGTGGGCTCGGCAATCAGCCTGTACAATGCCCCGGAAATCAAGTTTCAGTACAAGTCAGATCTGCTGGGCCAGGGTGCAGATCTCAGCAACAGTGCCAGCCTAACAGGACGTGTCAAAAGCCCAGACAGCACAATGAGCCAGACAATGTTTTTCCCCATCAACGTGCAGAACTTTGGCACTTTGGTAAAGGGAGACTGGTGGAACGGCTACACAGTCTATTATCCCAGCGTCTATTTGCGCGTCAGAATGATCTACGGCATCTACGGGAACTTCAAGTACCTGTGGACCGAGCAGGTGACGGAGCCCTGGAAGGTCGTGGATCCGGTCACAGGCCAGGTCACTTACCCCGGCGGGTTAGGTTTTCCGAAAGAGATTGAGAGGCAGGGAACCACAGTGATCCACACGCCAGGCGTGGGCGCCAATTTTGAAGGCGCAGCTAATTGGTGGACGAGCCCACTGACACAGTTCTGGTCAATGCTCATTGTGGCTGTTGTCGTTATCATTGTTGTGTCAATAGCCAGCCCTGGACTGTGGACTGTTCTCGCATCAAGAAGAGGTGAAGGCAAAGGGAAGTCTGGATCTCGCGGTCACAAGGGGAGGTAGGTTCTGAATGAGTGAAGTGTTGAAAGATTTGGAAGAACGATTTCCTAAAGAGAATATTCAGCCTTACGGTGAATGTCTGATTATTCCCCTAAAACAGCTGTCCAAAGATCAAGAGAATCAGCTGAAGAGCCAAGGCTTGAGGATCCGCTATCAGGGATACAAGGGTCAGACGTGCGCGTTTATTGCTCTCGGAAATGGAGAACCCCACGAGCCAAGTGAGCCTCAAGAACCAGATGCGGTTCCAAGCGATGAGAAAAAGCCTTCAAACGGTAGAGCCTGGTCAGAGCAGGAAGTGACAAGTCTCAAAGAACTCTACAGTCTAGGAGTGCCTGTTGGGGAGATTGCTCAGAAGCTTGACAGGTCGAAGGTTGCTGTAGAAAGTAAGTGTCAGCAGCTGGTCCTCAAACGTAGCGGCAAAGTTGAAGTTCGAAAAGAGCCCAGGCCAGCGCCGGACGCTCCGAATAAGCACGCCAGTCCTAAGGCCAATCATAATGGGGAAGTTGTGAGAGATTGTCTTTTCGCGGCTGGCCTTCTCTATCCGGATCATGTACACGCAGCTGCCATTTTGCTGAAGGAAGCTGCTGCACAGATGGAAGCTGAAACGATAAGGAGGTGACATGATGGATTATCCCTCGTTTTTGCTTGGAGTGATTATAGGGGTAGGATTGATGATAGCAGTGGGGTTGATCGTGGATCAACTGGACAAGAGAAAGGCGCATTCTTCAGAGTTGAAGGAACCTGAAAAGAAGAGCAGTGTGGCAAGCTCTCTGTCGAAGGTCCTTAGGATTGATCCTGTTATCGGGTTCCTGCTATTCTTGTCCAGCTCTCTCTGTCTGAGAGCCCTGGGGCTGATTGTCGTCTTCCCGCAGCAGCTCTTCGTTCTATGCCTCTTTATTGGCTTCCAGTTTCTGGTTTCGCTGTCAGAGTACATCAGAATAGAATCGGAGTTTGAGAGTTCCTCTTTCGCCATCCTCGAGCGACAGAATTGATACTACGTACATCTTGGGTTCTCAAGGATCCTGGAGGGCGGCCTGAGCAGTGAGAAAATGACATGGAAAAACTGGCTCTTGAAAAAGGTAACCTTCACTGCGATTGCATTTGCTGTTCTCTATTTGGCAGCCAGCACTTTCAATCTAGCCCCTCAAAGCATGAAGGACACTGTCAATTGGTTCGGTTCAAACTTCCAGACTATTGCTTTTGCAGTCTGCTTTCTCGTAGCCTGCTACACAGCCACCCAGATCATCAATCGTAAGAAACAAAAAACCTCTCCGGGATGATCGAGTTCTATAGGCCACTTGATAGAGCCCAGAGGCCAAGCTGGTCGTCTCACCGTACTGTCTTTCAATTTCTCTCCACGTAGAGCGCGCCACATATTTCGGAATTCTCTCAGATCCCTTTCAGCTGGTGCCGAGAGATGTACCATTCATGCAATACTGTAATGAGTCAAAGTGACTCATGGTCAGACACCTGTACCATTCATAAATAGCATGTATGGTACAGTACGGTACAGGCTAGGCTGGGAAAAAACCACTCTATTATCACGTTGGTCTGAGTCGCTCTTATGACAGACTTGAGACACTTTTTCCATAGCGCGTCTCATGGAAATGAATGAATGGTACAAAATTTTAGGTTTTGGAATAGGTTTTGGAATGTAAATTGTTCCAAAACTCCATAGCAAAGACCATAGTGTTTACGGCGCGCGCTTGAAGAAGCTTTACTTGTCTAACGTGCTTAATTACATGTATGTCGAAACTAGTCGCTGCCTTTTCTTTCATTGAAGCCTTCTTATCACAAGTCATAAAACAAGAAAAGCAGTAGTTGCTATTTGGTGAATGTAATGCCCAAAGTAACAGTCCCAACCAAATGTGCAAAATGTGGTTCAGAACAGATTAAACATGAAGAGCTCGCCATGTATGGAAGACATGGTGTCAGCGGGAGGGCATACAGATTCGATGCATACATATGCCAGGAGTGCAACTATACAGAACTTTTCTATAGAGAGAAGACGTCTTGGGTTTGACGGCGAATCTAACGAAATACCTCAAGATTTGCCTTCTCGGATTTCACCTAGTCTTTTTTGTCGTAGCTTCTATCAGCGCGCGCGCCTGCATGATGCACAATGTTATTTACCTCGTAATAGGTGTCAGGAAGATTTACAGAAAGCATACGGATTTTGAAACGGTAATCACGCACTTTGACACGCTCTACGCAAGTGGAAGGCTCAAATTGTCCCTTAAAGGAATTTTGATAATTGGCTATTGAAACGTTTCGGATTACCGAGCTTTCTTGCACATCCGTAAATGCCCGAAACGATCACCTATTCTTCTATAGCAAAAACGGCATAATCTTTGCGTGAATGAAAACTTAGCAATCTTGGAGAAAGCTTCACGCAACATTGCAAAATCAACTAAACAGGAGTGGGCATAATAAGTTACATAAGGGATGGAAGGGCTCCTATTCCAGAGTCAGAAATGACTTCAAAAGTCATGAGCGCTATTAGAGCAAAGAATACAAAACCTGAAATTGAGTTTAGAAAAGCACTGAGAGGTTGGAATACCTGGATACCGATTACATTGGAAAAAGGCGGCTGGAAGACCCGACATAGCCTATCCAAGACGGAAAGTTGCCGTTTTTGTGCATGGTTGTTTTTGGCATAGATGTCTACATTGCAACCTTCCCTTGCCGAAATCGCATACCGGTTGGTGGGAAAAGAAACTTGAACGGAACAAGTTGAGAGATGATGAAAAGGCTCGTTCCTTAGAAGCCGCGGGTTGGACAGTGCTGGTTTTCTGGGAACATGAAATAAAAGCAGACGCGTTAGAATGTGCTAAAAAGGTAAAAGCTATTTTAGATCAAGAACAAACGTGATTATCTGATGGGAGAAAAAAAGCAAGGCATCACGGTCTTAGACCTCTTCTGCGGTGCAGGGGGATATTCGCTCGGTGTAGTTGGCGGGCCCGGAGGGATTTGAACCCCCGTTCTTCGGCTCCGAAGGCCGACGCCTTAATCCAGACTGGGCTACGGGCCCCGTGAAGAATAGGTTGCGAAACAATTAAAAGCGTTCCGAAAACCCTTAAAAATAATCAACGATTTATAATAGGTGGACATGTTGAGGGCCGGTAGCTCAGCTTGGCTGGAGCGTTCGGCTGATAACCGAAAGGTCGCCGGTTCAAATCCGGCCCGGCCCACTCACGTAAAATCTTATAAGACATTGGACACAAAAGGAATACTTGGTGATCGTTTTGGTGAAAGATGATGAGATGCTGGAAGAACTGCGCCGAATTCGAACGCTTCTAGAACCTAGGCCTGCTCCGCCACCCAAGGGCCTGTGGAAAGAATTCATGGACTTCATATCAAAGTACAAAATCATGGGTCTTGCCGCGGGCTTCATCATCGGTCTTTACCTCGGAGGCCTAGTGCAAGCTCTTGTCAAAGACTTCATAATGCCGATCATAGGGTTAATACTGAACCCACTAGGACTAGGCAACTTGGCCACAGCGCAAGTAACCTTTTCTTCGCAGAGTTTTCTCTACGGAGACTTTCTCATAGCTTTGATAACCTTCATCATTGTAGCCTTCGTGATCTTTGTACTAGTGAAGACCACCAAGAAATGGGGAATAGATTAACACTCAGAAAATCCCAAAGGCAGCTTAGAGCCGAACCCATTCCACTAGAACCTCTTTTTTCTAAACTACATGCAGCAAGCCTATTCTCAGCCTTGTAGTTCCTCAGCCCGAGTCAATGAGGCATTCGATAAAGGTACTTCGCTTCTCTCTTCCTCGAAGATTCTCAATTTCTTTCAACAGCTTCGCGTCAATCGTTAAACCGATGTGATGCTTCATTTTTGTACTCTCCATGCAACCTGCATATTTAGTATACCAAAAAGCTCGTTTCCCAAAAGAGGATTACGAAAAACTTCAAAGGGCAATGAAAGAGATGGGCATGCCATTTCTAAGCGTGGATGACTTCATAGATCAACAAATAGAAGGCCTGCTGGAAAAATACGCTGAATGGACAGACCAAAAAGAAGAACACAAGAAAAGAAGCCGAAAAAGGTGAAATCCCACTCTAAACGCTTTTGAAATTGAGAATCGAAAAGCTGAAATCCTGAAAGGTCACATAGGTTGAAAGGGTGAATAGATGCCCTACTACATTCTGTTGTCTAACTTGACGGATGATGGATGGAAGACTATAAGAGAAAAGCCGGAAAGGATCAAAGAAGTCAACAAGGAGCTCGAAGCCTTCGGCGTCCATGTGATCAGCCAATATGCCCTTCTCGGACCACATGACTTCTTGAACATTGTGGAAGCACCAGACAACAAGACAATTGGCAGAGTCTCAATCGAATTGGGCTCAAGAGGCACAGTCAAAATAATGAGCATGGCAGCGGTTCCAATAGATGAATTCATAGCATCAATAAAAAAGCGATGAAAACTTCAACTCCACCCTTTTTGTGCCAACTTCTATATTGATCCTGACTTTATTTTCCTCTAACCTCAGACCTGACGTCTGTAGGTCCCACATGTTTCTAATCAAGTACGAAGCAAGCGCTTTCCAAACAGATATAAGCCAATCTCTGACCTTGATGAAACGAGGTTTCCGCCATGATTGCTGAGTTGAAAGGCGAGAACAGAATAGAGTTGTTCAGACGAGTTGCTCAGAAGCTCGTTTCCGAAATCACCGAGTACAAGAACGTAGAAGGAATCATGTTCATGGGAGGCTTAGCCAGAGGTTTCACAGACAAGTTCTCAGACCTTGACATGACAGTCTTGTTGGGCAAGCGAGATGAACGATTGAAAACGCAGATCCGTGAACTCAGCGAACTGGAAATGAGACGTTCCGTCATTGACATTGACCTTGAAATTCACGTTCTTGAGGATTTTAAGAAACGAAAATGGAACGAGACGGACAGGTGGGATTTTTCACATGGCGAAATCGTATTTGATTTGAACGGAAAAATCAGAAAAATGTTTGAAGCCAAGTTGAAGATGCCTAAGGATTTCTGGATCAGACGCATTGCAGCGTGCAGTGAATACATGAAGTGGTACTGTTGCCCCCCAAAAGACGATGTTGGCACGATTGCAGAAGCTTGGATCGACAGAGGCGATTTGACTGCTGCACACGACAGCTTAAACTACGCGGTTGAACTGTTCTTCGAAGCAATTTTCGCTTTGAACAAAGAATTTCTGCCTCCGCCCAAATGGCGAATTCACTATTCTTACAAACTGAAGTGGCTACCTGAGAAGTACAAGGAACTGCTAGAAGAAATGGTGATCTCTAAGAGCCTCACAACTGAAGATTTTGATCGAAGACTAGAAGCCATCAGAAAAGCGTGGTCCACTGTTCTCCCCAAAATCCAGCATGAGACCGGACTAACTCCAAGCCAAACCACGAAATACTACGTTGAGAAGATACTCCAACAATCCTAGACTATGCCAGCAATAGAAGACGTTGAATTGACCATCCTTCTTGCGGTAGTTTGAATCTAAATCAGAACTTCATAACCGATTTATACAATCCATCATTAGAACATTCTAAAATCGTTGCAACCAATTGTTCCTCGAGGAGTGAACATTGTCTAAACGTGATTTCGAAAAGCTCCTGCTTGAAGCAATAGACGAAGGCTTGGCTTCGTTGGGAGAATCTTCCAAAGAGGCCATCTACTTTCACCTAGACAAGAGCTTCAGCATCAAGAAACAGGAAATCCCCGACAAAGTCGAGGCTTTCACAGGAGCAATTGAGAACATTTTTGGCTGGGGAGCTAATTTTCTTGAAATTTTGATAATGGAGAAACTCCACGAGAAGGTCGGACATGATCTGAAATGGCAAGAGCCAAAGGAACTAAAGTTCACGGAGTACTTGACCGTGGCTAAGCAGAGTTTTCTCGGAAAGAAAAGAATAGGCAAGACCACAGAGGAGATCGTCCAATGCGAACAGATCGTAATGGGGCACTAGTACAGTTCTTTTCTAAGAACCGTTCCGTTGCTGACGCCTTTGAATGTCTCTTTGAGAACGCTAGCGACTCAGTTTTCATTCTAGACCTACGTGGAAAATTTGTAGCCGTCAACCGTATGGCAGAACAACTAACAGGGTTCAGGCAAGCAGACTACTTCGTTGGAAAACCCTTGAAGGATGTAATTCCAACTGCGAGTCTGCCTAATGTGATCAAGAATTTTTGGGAAGCGACAAAAGGAAAAGTTACCAGATTTGAACTGGAGTTCAAAACGGCTACTCACAAGAATGTGATAGCTGAGGTCATCCTGACACCATGCGTAAGCAAAGGGAGAACAGTTGGAGTTTTCGGAATTGCTCGCGACATCACCGAACGGAAACGTATGGAAAAAGCGTTGCAGGATTCCAGAAAATTCTTTGAGACGATCATAGAGAGTACACCTTTGGTGGCAATACAAGGATTTGACAGAGACGGAAGAATCCTTCACTGGAACAATATGTCAACAAGATTGTATGGCTTCAGTCGAGAAGAAGTTCTTGGGAAGAACGCGGAGCAGTTCCTTTTGGGCGCGAGATGCATCAGAGAATTCAAACGTGTCCTAAGAGAAATCTGGAATTCAGGCAAAGCTGCACCTCCAAGAGAATGGCTGGTAGGCACTAAATCAGGCGAGAAGTGCTGCATCTACTCTTCAATGTTTCCAATCCTAAAACAGGGCAAAGTAGCCGAAGTCATCTGCATGGATTTGGACCTAACTGAAAGGAAAACCTCGGAACAAAGACTTTCGGCGTTGAACTCATACGCAGGTCGACTGAACGCTGCACAAAGTCGACAACAGGTCTACGAATTGACACTAGATGCCATGGAACAGACCTTAGGCTTTGAGAACGCAGCATTCATGATCGTGGAAAAAGGAAGTCTCAAGGTCGGATGTCAACGCGGATGCCCAGAACCTTCTCTGGCTTTGCCGCTAGACGGAACGAAAAAAGGAATAACAGTAAAGTCGGCAACCACACGTAAACCCGTACTCGTAAGTGATGTAAAAAACAGCCATGACTATGTTGAAGGCAATTCAAAAGTCAAGTCGGAACTTGCGGTTCCAGTTGAGATAGAAGGCCGAATCTTAGGAGTCCTCGACGTTGAGAGCAAAAAACTGGCAGCCTTCGATGAAAAGGACGTGACCTTACTTCAGGTCTTAGCCTCGCACGCGGCAACCGCACTCAGCAACTTGGAAAAAAGGGAGGAAATTGAAAAGCGTTCGGTCCAATTGACCCTGTTGATGAAAAGCTCTGCAGAAATGATTCACTCCACAGACTTGCACAAACGGCTTCAAAAGATCGCTGAGGCCATTCGGGAACATGGCTGGCGAAGAGTCGTCATTCGCGCTGTCAGAGGAGAAAACATGGAAGTTACAAGACGTGAAGACATGGTGACATCGGGCTTGACAAATGTAGAAAGGGAATTCCTCTGGACCAACCGGATGCCTGGACAGGTGTGGCGCGAACGTTTTGGGCCTGACTACGAACGCTTCAAGATTGGCGAATTCTATCATCTTCCATGGAACGATCCTTGGGTCAGAAAGAAGTTTGCTGAAGGCACGGTTCCAAGTAAACTTACACAAAAAGAAATGGTTGACTGGGATCCGCAAGACCTGCTTTATGCTCCGCTTCGCTTGGCCGACGGACGAATTGTTGGAGTGTTAAGCATTGACGATCCTGTCGATGGAAGACGTCCGACCAAGAATTCTTTGGCACCTCTTGAGCTGTTCATACATCAATCTGCTGTAGCCATTGAGAACGCTCAACTGTTCCGCGACTTGGACGATGCAAAGAACCAGATCAAGGAGTACGCAGACCAGCTTGAACTCAAGGTGAAGCAGAGAACTCAGGAATTAGTTGAAGCCCAAAACAAGCTGATCAAGACTGAGAGGCTTGCTGCTATTGGCGAAGTAGCGGCGATGGTCGGACACGATCTGCGAAATCCGTTGACTGGAATCACTGGTGCCACGTATTACTTGAAAATGAAGTTAGGCTCGAAGATGAGCAAGAAAGCGTTGGAAATGCTGGAGATAATTGAGAAGGACATAGAGTACTCGAACAAAATCGTGAATGATCTCTTGGAATATTCAAAAGAAATAAGGTTGGAGATGACGGAAACGAATCCCAGATCGATGGTCAAAGACGCGCTTGCAATGGTCAAGATCCCAGCGAACATCCATGTTGTGAACGCGACACGGAGAGAGCCTAAAATGAGAATCGACGTGGAGAAGATGAAGAGGGTGCTGATCA
>Ga0315268_10001961_pt1 | contig 23518 bp, 31 predicted proteins | sample C1_top_MG_FD_204535 | JGI IMG/M metagenome (GOLD analysis project Ga0315268, IMG submission 204535) | Sediment microbial communities from Yellowstone Lake, YNP, Wyoming, USA - C1_top | ecosystem: Environmental > Aquatic > Freshwater > Lake > Sediment | place: USA: Wyoming | collected 2017-08-01 | reverse complement strand
GCCTTGCGGTGTATTTTCAAACCAAAAACTAGGAAATTTTAAATCAAGAATTTTTCCGGTATCCACTAAATAGATAATCTTTCCGCCATCAACAGAATTTCTGGCTAAACGGTCTGGATGCCACGAAAAAATTCCATCAGCTTTTCCGTCCTCAATTTCTTTTAGAACTTCTGCAAATTTTTCTCGCCCCGGTTCTTTGGCGGTTTTACTTTCGGTAATAAAAGAAACAATTTTTAAATTTTCTTTTGCGGCGAATTCGTCAAGTTCGGCAACTTGAGCTTCAATAGACAGAATTTGTCTGTCTGGTTCATCAGTAGATTTTCGGCAATAGGCAATATATTTGATCATGGTTTTTGTTATCTTAATTTTTGCGTTTTTTCTTCTTTCTTTTTCTTTTACGGCGGCTGTCCGCAAGTTTCAAAAAAGGCGGATTTGACGCGCTTTCCGCGGAGGCGGGCGAGGAAAGCGCTACCTCCCGACCTCTTTCTTCTCTTTACTGGCTGGCCGTTTACAAAAAATGTCGAACTTCATTTGATTAGCTCGGCCTTCGGCCTCGCTTGCTCCAGCGCGGCGCCCCCACCCGCCGCGCCTCCGAAACTGTCGGCTCATAAAAGTCGCTGGAAACGACTAAAAGAAAAACGCAAAAAATTTTAAAGAACTATTAACATTTTTCACTTGGGTACTTTTCAATATGGAATGATTTAACAGTTTTTTGTTCATTACTAATTACAAAACACTTTTCAAGTTTTCCTGAATCCCACCATAATGTTAATTTCAGCAACACACTGCCTCGCTCAACCCACCATTCCGGATTTTTCCAGTTTTCTTTTGACCATAAATAACTCCAGTTGTTAAATCCAACAAATCCGTCGTCCCCTTCAATTTTAAAAGCTACAGATATTTCTTTTTCTTCTTCCGGCAGAATATTCTCAATTTCAGCACTCATGGCTCGTGCAGGATCGAAATGACCAACATTCGGGTTCGACCCCGAGGGAATAAGTGGTTGAGGCGTACTGCTCCATCTACCTTGGAACGAGCAAATTAGTGTTTTTGTCTGAGGTTCTAAAAATTCTAATTTTGCTTTACAAAACAAAGCAGGTTTAACTCCATACCAAAAATTTTCCCTCCATGTTGGCCATTTCTGATTAGTCACTTTGAGATGAATAAATCTACTTGGTTTTTTGATCCAATCATAAATCCCATCAGCTAAACTTCCTGGTTCTATAATCAAATTTGGTTTTGCCTTACTGTCTCGATATATAGCAATCGCGGCACCGATCCATGCTCCGAGAACAGCAAATAACAAATCCTTTATTAACATTTGCCAATTTTGAAATAAGTAATCAATCATATTGAGTTTACCCTTTTATTATTGTAAACTAATAGTAACAAATGTTAAGCTAATTTACAATGACAAAAGACAATAAAATTCCAGAATTGCTTACTCTTAAAGAAGCTTGCGAAATACTAAAGGTTCATCCTAATACGCTACGACAATGGGATGGAAAAGGGATATTAAAAGCAGTGCGTTTTGGACAGCGTAAGGATAGGCGTTATCGAAAAGAGGATATTTTAAATCTGCTGAGTAACAAGAAAATTTAAACGTATGGATTTTAAATTTGAATTCAAAAGACATCAAACGAATAAAATACCGAGAGATAAAATTCTTGCTGAGCTTGAAAATTTTGCAAGGATTAATAACTTTACGGATTTTAAGCAAGACGATTTTAATAAACACGCTTCCATAAGCTCCTATACTGTATATAGAGAATTTGGCTCTTGGGAAAACGCAATGCAGTCCTTAGCTGAATACCTTAAAAATAAGGGCATAGATTTCAAAATTTCAACAAGAAGAAGTTCATATGGTACACAAGAGCTATTTGACGAGATGGAAAGAATCTGGGTACTACTCGGACATAGACCATCTCGTAATGAATGGACAGCAATAAAACCGAAAATTAGTTATGACTCTTTATATAGACGTTTTGGAGGATGGACAAATGCTTGTTTGAAGTTTATTGAATATAAATCTGGTGGAGCAATAACTGCGGGAGATGAGGTACGGGTTCAAAGTGAAAAAGCGGTTCGAAAAGCAGATGCTCGTGTTGATTCACAAAAAGAAATGGATAAAGTGAAAAAGGAATTACAAAAGACAAGAACGATACCTCTTAGTGTGAGAATTAAGGTACTTAGTAGAGATAATTTTCGCTGTGTTTTTTGTGGTAAAAGTCCAGCTATTAACGCTGGGACATTGCTTCATATAGACCACATAGTTCCTTTTTCAAAAGGAGGTATTAATACCATTGATAACTTACAAACTTTATGCGAAGAATGTAATTTAGGAAAAAGTGACGAGAAATTATGAAATATAAAGGGAGCAAAAAGTTTTCCGCGCACGGGTTGGGTGGGGCAAGGAAAACTAAAAATTATTTCCCTAACTCGCCCGAAGGGCGAGAAAATCGCGCGCGCAAAAAATAGCGGAGGCGCGGCGGGTGGGGGCGCCGCGCTGGAGCAAGCGAGGCCGAAGGCCGAGCTAATCAAATGAAGTTCGACATTTTTCGTAAACCGCCAGCCAAGACGGGCATGAAAGCAACGGTACCCTCGACGTTCACACTCTCAAACACCTGAATACTGAAGATATCGTTCGGAAGTGTCCAATGTAGTCGTTAAGTACGGATTCGAACCAAACCCTTAGACTTCAGATTTAATCGTCTAATTTTTGATGTACATTTGTTTCCCAAAGTCTCTAACTAGTCTTTTTTTCTTCAATTGTTCCGAAGCTATCAAACTCACAAAAAAGAATGTTATACCGCCTAAAATGTCGATGTGTCAGCATCCAGTTGGTTAAGTTCCTTATCGACGCTATTTAGGTCAGTATTATCCAAGTCGTTTGAGGCAGAGTTTAAGTCGTTGGTATTTTGGATGGACTGGGTATTCTGAGTCGTTTGCTGAGTAACTACTGGAGTTCCACGTCTCCCCATCAAAAATAGCCCCATTACTACAACAACGGCTAAAACTATTACTGCTGCTATTATTGGTGTTTCGTTACTGTTTTTCTTCATAGTTAATTTCCTTCCCCTCCGGTCTTAGTGGGCTTTGGGGTGGTCTTATTATCACTTTCTGTTTGTCCGGTTACTGAACGAACTGCCACTATCAAATTCTTAATTGAGGTTCGGTAATCTTTCAGGGCGGATTTGACTGCCTGCATATCCTGCCTGAACTGGGTTAGTTGGCCTTTGGGATCACTACTTGTACAGGAGAAACCGGTTACTGCATTTTGGGCCGTAGTCAAAGCTGTTCCAACTGCCGCCTTTTTGTTATTTATATCTGCTACTAATGAATCATAGTTGGCAACGGTCTTTCCGCTGGGTACCACTTTTGAAGTGTAGTAAGTTTCCACTCTTCCAGATATAGCATCAAACTTCTCTTCCATGTTAGTCACTAGATTTACCAACTGCTCAGTTCTGTTCTTAATTACATTTTCCCTTGCCTGACACACTTTTAATTTGGCTTCCCCCAGACGGAATTGGCCAGAAGGTGTTCCACTGGGTTTACCTGTCAAAATTGGCTTTCCCAAAGCTAAAGCGGAAGGAGCAAAAACCGTAAACGCTAAAAACAAACCAGCTACCAAAATAGACTTATTCTTCATGTCTTTATGTATCATACTCCTTTTACAGTTGGGTAAGTAATACTTAACAAGTGTCCCTCCACTAATTGTTGTCTTTTGCTTAAATTGTCAAGTATCCCTTTTGATGTACACGCCTTCTAAGAACGCTGATTGTAAAAGTGCTTGAATTGGACTGGTGACATTTTGAGAGTGGTATGGATCCTGGTTTGGTTGTAATACACGACGGTTTGGTGGATGGCTTCGATTAGTTCACCCAGGATCTCGAAGCGGTCAAACTCCAACCCTAAGTCTGTTTTGAAGTTGTCGTAATATGATTCCTGGTAGCCGTTCTCCCAAGGGCTGCTTTTCTTACTCATGGAGATTTGGATACCTAACTTCTCTAGCAAGAACGTGTATTCTTTGCAGTTGTATTCACTCCCTTGGTCAGTGTGAACAATCTTTGGCATTTTACCCAGGGTTTTGACGGCGTCAAAGAAAGCGTTGATAACCAGCTCTGATGTGTGTCGGGTGGATACGTTCCACCCGACAATTTCCCTGGTATACAAATCCATAAAAGTAGCCAGATATACCACTCCTCCCCTGTATGGAATACGGGTGAAGTCTCCTACCAAAACAATCCCGGGTCTAATAGGGCAAGAACCCTTGATGAGATTGATATATCCGGATTCTGGTTTACCCAGATCACGCTTTTTTGTCCATCTGGCTTTTCTTTTGTAGGGCTTAATCCCAAACAACCTCATTACTTTCCTGACTCTTTTCTTACCCACTCCCAAGGCAAGAGCAATCCTTCTGTGACCATAACTGGGGTTAACCGATAGCACATCAAAAATCTGTTGTCTCAGTAATTCCCACTTACTTGTAGTTTCTGGTTTGGTTGATATATAGCCGTCCGGGAAATTCCCAGGGCTTTACTTACTAGGGAAATATCCGGATCGGGCATTTGCGAGGTTACCAGATTACCTAAACTGCTTCTTTTTTTTTACTTTCTCCAACTCCATGGTTAAGATACCCACGATTTCCTTGAGTTGTTGGTTTTCCTTCTTCAACCGGTTGTGTTCGAATAGACTGACGGAACCTACCGCCTTGGATCGCAGCCAATAATAAATAGTCTTGTCTGAAACTCCATATTGTTTGGCTAACCCCATGACCGGTTCGCCAACTTTCACCTTACCCAATATTTCTTCTTTGACTTCTTTTGCAATTGGATTTTTGATATAAATTCACCTCCCTCAAACTAACACGGATTATATAGAAACCGTGTTCAGTTTAAGGGGTACCTGTCATGATCAACATTCCAAAATATCCTATTAAAACAATCAATAACAGAGCACCCACCCATCTTGGAATTACTTTCCCAGAAAATTGGGTGACAATGAGGAAACTTAATAACGTCGAGCCGATCAAAAATACCCATGCATTTATGCCTAAATCCGGTTGTCCGTGAAATAAGTATAAAAGACCTCCTATTAAACCCAAGTTGCAGATATTACTGCCGATAATATTACCCAAGGCCATTTTTTCCTGGCCTTTTCTCTGGCTGATTATTGTTACTGCCAGTTCCGGCATTGAAGTTGCTGTAGCTGTTGCCAGTAAACCGAATACTGTGGTTGACAGCCCCAATAAAGCAGAAATATTCTCTGCCTGAATTACTGTGATAAAACCTCCCCCAATTACGCCTAGTAATGCTAAAACAAAAAGCCACAGATTGACCCCTTTATATTTTTTGGCCAAATTTCTTATTTTTACAATATCTTCATGATGACGACCATCAACTCCCCAATAAAATTCCATTATGGAGAAAAATAAGAATGCTGATATCAAAATTGCTCCTGAAATTACCGGCCCCTTTAACATATGAAGCAAAATGAATAGGGCTGTAACCCCGACCATGATCAGGGTATTTTTCTGAGTTTTAGTGGTACCAACTCTGATTTTTCCAAAAACAATTGCAATTCCCAAAATCAGTAAGACATTTACAATGTTTGAACCGACAATATTTCCCAAACCCAAACCCACATCACCTTTTGAAGCTGATATTAGAGTTACGACCAATTCCGGCATTGATGTCCCGACTGCAACGATGGTTGTTCCGATTATTAAGGGAGATATACGAAGTTTTGAAGAAAATAGTATCGACTGCTTAACAAACTCGTTTGCTGAAAGCAGTAAGACAACTATACCTATTAGAAACAAGAATACGGGCAGAAACATCTTGATAAATTATACAGTGTATATCGTGTGCTTTTTAATTTATATAAAACTGTACTGAAGATATCATACCAATTCACAAATGATATCAATCTCTATTGACGGTTACCTATTGAAAGGCATATATTGGATATGCGATGAGGCTCGCTTAAACTGCCACTTTTGGCTAATAGCTTCTACAGGGGAATTTATGGCTACTATTTCTGACCTACGAGCTCGCGAAGTATTAGACTCAAGAGGTATTCCTACCGTTGAGACGTGGGTTCAGTTGAATGATGGATCAGAAGGCAGAGCAGCAGCTCCTTCGGGAGTTTCAAGGGGAGCTTATGAAACTGTGGAACTTCGTGATGGCGGAGAGAGAAGACAAGGTCTAGGGGTACTCAAAGCGGTAGAAAACGTAAATACTGTAATAAAAAATGCAGTTGTTGGGATGGAGTCAAATGACCAAGCCGCTATAGATCAAAAATTGATTGCTCTTGACGGATCAGCCAATAAACAAAATCTGGGCGGAAATAGTCTTCTGACCGTTTCTTTGGCGGTATCAGTAGCGTCAGCCAATAGTCTTAAGTTACCGCTTTATCTATATTTACAAAGAATTTTTGTAGTTGGGGGAGAAAGTTTGCCGCTGCTGAAAATTCCCACCCCGATTTTTAATATGATAAACGGGGGGAAGCATGGTTATGGCAATCTGGATTTTCAGGAATATCAAATAATCCCGGACTTTTCGTTGACTTTTACACAGGCTTTGGATGCGGGAATAGAAATCTACCTTAAATTAGGGAGATTGTTAGCCGCTAGAGGGGCTGTCCATTCTGTTGGCGACGAAGGGGGATATGCACCGGACTTATTTACTAATATTGAGGCTTTTAAATATGTTTCGGAAGCGGCAGCGGGGACAGATTATAAAGTCGGTGAGAAAGTCTTTCTGGGGACAGATATAGCACCGGCATACTTTATTAAAGATGGTAATTACCAAGTAAAAGATACTCCTAATCCTTTAACTGCAGCTCAGTTTTTAGAATATTTAGAAAATATTAACTCTCAATTCCACCTGCACTACATTGAGGATCCGATTTCCGAAGACGATTGGGAAGCATGGCAACTAGCTACAACCAAATTTTCTGCCGGTTCAGTAGTTATAGGGGATGATTTGCTGGCTACCAATATAGATAGGCTCAATAAAGCTATCGAAATTAAGGCTTGTACGGGAATTTTAGTTAAACCTAATCAGGCCGGAACACTTACAGAAACTTTGCAGGTTGTTAAAAAAGCAAAAGAAGCCGGAATGAAAACTGTAATTTCCCATCGGTTGGGAGAGACTACAGATTCTTTTATCGCTGACTTAGCTGTGGCTGTGGGAGCTGATTATGTTAAGTTTGGAGCTCCGGTACGGGGTGAACGGGTAGTTAAGTACAATCGACTTTCTCAAATTGAAGCTGAACTTCAGTAAGTTGGTGTAGAATTATGTTGTAACTGCGATGAAGCTCGCGTAACGCCAGTCTTTTTTGGCTAATAGCTTCTACATTTGGATGTAGAAGCATATGTTTGACAAAGCTAAAATAACTAAGTACATAGAAGACAGGTATCAGTCAGATGGAGGCTATTTTTTTGCCAGGGTTTTGCCTTCAGGCGGAGCAGATACATATTATGCAATCAGGTCACTGGATATGCTGGGAGTTAATCCGCAGGAACCAGATGGCCCGATTAGATTTTTTTCGGATTGTGAATCTGAAGGAAACTTAGATGATATCCGGGGTCTGTTTTTTGCTACTCAAACCTACAAAACTCTCCGCCAACAATTCAGTTATACCAACAAACACATCGAGACCTTAAACAGAGTATTCACGGAATCTTCGGTACATCACGAGGTAGATATTGAAGCTAGTTCTGAACTGGAGTCTCTATACTTAGCTGTAACCATAGCAGAGGATGTTGAGATTTCATTTGACACCGAAGTGATTGGTAATTATATAGAATCAGTAATCGGTTTCGGATTGGCTACCACTTACTTTGCTTTGGACATAGCTGAAAAACTTGGATACCGAAACGGCGAGTTTGACAAAAGAGTTCTCGACTATTTATTGTCAGAAAAGGATATTGAAAGCATGTTCTTGGAACAAATTTATTGGTTCATAAACTCCATGAAAATCCTAAATAAGAATAATGAAAACCGGGAAAGACTGCTGAATCTTCTGACAAATTTTCAGAACTACAACGGCGGCTTTAGAAGATCAAAATATATGGGTATTTCCACTTTGGAAGATACATTTTATGCACTGTCTGTACTAAAGCAGATTGATTCAATATGAATTTATCAGTTTTTATATTTGTTGGACTGGCATTTGCACCTTTAGGGGGGACGATGGCCGGAATTATTACTTACGAGGAATATTCACACCATGTGGATAGTAAAAGAGCCAGAAAGATGGCTTTGGAGTCAGGACTTTTTGTGACTGGGTTTTTGTTTTTAGTTGCAGTTATTGGTGGGTATCTGTATTCACTAATTCTTAGCAAGTGAACTGTTGCTGCGTTTGTGTTTTACAGAAGATGTATTATTTTGGTGGAATTTTATGTAGTTGTTAACCATCAATTTAAGTTCGGCATAATCAATCTATGATTGCTGAGGGTGGCAGATTAACTCCGAATAAGGCATTTATTAGGGAAGTTTTACCTCTTTTGAACTGCCCTAAAACTACTAACTGAAATGATTTTCCGTCTAGTTTAGTTTTCAGATCATGAATGTTGTTGCTAAGTATATTATTTTCCTCTTTAGCAACTGTTGCGGCTTGGGTTAAACAATCTTCAATATTCATAAATTTGATCTGTCCGCGATAGGCAAACCGGAGTAAAATTATCATAGTTTATGAAAACAAAAGATAATCACGGTAAGTTACCTAATAATGTCAGATTTTTGGGTTTAGTAAGTTTTTTTAATGATACCGCTTCGGAAATGCTGTACCCGGTAATGCCGGTGTTTTTAACCCAGGTATTGGGGGCGCCGATATATGTGGTAGGGATAATTGAGGGAGTTGCTGAGGCTTCTGCCTCAATATTTAAAACAGTATTCGGCTATTGGTCAGATAAGATGGGTAGGAGAAAACCCTTTATTTTTGGAGGGTATTTGGCCAGTGCGATTTCAAAAATTATTATTGCCCTGTCTTACTCCTGGCCGGTAGTGTTATTGGGTAGATTTACAGATAGATTTGGAAAGGGTCTGAGAACCGGAGCCAGGGATGCAATGCTTCTGGATGCAGCTGATAGTAGTAACAGAGGTTATATCTTTGGTTTTCATCGGTCGATGGATACAGCCGGAGCGGTATTTGGGCCGTTAATTGCAATTGGTATATTAAATCTGTTTCCTAATAATCTGCGGTTGATATTGTACATAGCTTCCATTCCGGCATTTCTGGCTTTGGTTTTCTTTATCTTCCTAAAAGAAGTCAAAACTACTAAGGAAAAACTTACTCGTCCGATGTCTTTGTCTTTATCCTTCCGAACACTTCCGACAGAATTAAAAGTATTTATTTTAGGTTTAGCTGTATTTTCCCTTGGGAACAGTTCTGATGCTTTTCTAATTCTCAGATCAAAAGATTTGGGGTTGACATTAACTTTGGTCATTTCGGCTTATGTTTTATACAACTTAGTATATGCATTAACTTCGATACCGGCCGGGAAAATAGCTGACAAACTGGGAGCAAAGAAAGTGTTTATTTTAGGAATACTGATATTTACACTGGTATATCTAGGCTTTGCCATAAATGGATCACTTCCCATGGTTTGGATACTTTTTGCAGTATATGGATTTTATATGGCTCTGACAGACGGAGTATCAAAGTCAATAATCGGTTCTTATGTGTCATCGGAAATAGCAGGGACGGCATATGGGGTGACTAACACCATTACCAGCCTGTGCACTCTTATAGCGTCAGTTATTGCAGGATTCTTATGGTCGGCAATTTCCCCTCAAGCCACGTTTATTTTCGGAGCAGTGTGTGCTCTGGCTTCACTGGTAATATTTGGAGTTGTAAAAAATACAAAAAAACCAAGCCAAACAGTGGCTAATTAATCTCGTATTTATTCCTTGCAGCAATCTATGGCTTTTTGGACCACTTCACCCATTTTGGCAAAGATGCTTGTTGAACCTTTTTGTTTAGGTTTAATGTCTTCGCTGATAAAAGTAATGTCCGGTGATGTTGACTGCTTTACATCGCCAGTTTGTACCAATCCTAGATTGAGCCCCCAAAATAAGCTATAGAGCTGGTAAGACTTGCCGAATAAATCAGCAGCGTCATTTTTGTCACCTTTGGTCAGGGCTTTGGTACCTACTTCCATAAACCGCATGGAAGCCGCCAATAAATGTTTGCTGACACACCAAACTTCTCCTTCGTAATCTTTGATGATCCGTTTTAAAGCGCTTTTACGCATCTCGCGGATTTCGTTCAACATATCTAGATATTTTGGGTTTTTGGTTTTGTTGAAGGTATAAAAGAAATGCTCCTCAATCGAAATCAAGTTCATGATTCCAATTGAGAGATCCTCATCTGAGGACAAATCCAGCTTTTCACCTTTTTCCATGGCTTTCACTTTATCCATAAATTGATTGATATCTGGTACGGTACTTTTTGGTTTATTCACAAATAATTCACCTCCTCTAATTGGTAATTAGATAAAATAAAAAACTTGTCAATGCTAAGAGAAAAACAGGGACAATCACTTTTTGATAATAAATATAAACCTTACTTCCATTGGTAGTTCTCAACCATTTATCAATTCCAACTCCTAATAAAAATACTACTGAACCTATAGCCGTCCCTAGTAACACTTTATCTATTCCCCATAAAACATTACCCGGCAAACCGATCATTTTTGACCAATACAAAGGTGGTATTACAAAAAGTGCCATCAGCAATACGGAAAGCAATTTGGGAAATGGGATCTTCCAACCTCTTTTCCCAATCCAGTCGGCCAACCATAGTCCGCTTGATAAAATCAATCCCCCAATCCAAATACCAGTAACCGAGTCATCAATGCCGATCCACCTTGAAATACCAAGACCGGCGGCAACGACAACCGTACATACAGGACAGACGGCGAGAACTGGCGTTGGAAATGTAAACAGGAAAAGAAGACTTAATAACGGTGATAGTTTTTTCATTTCAAACCTGCTTTTTTGGATAAATAATTAATTACATCGGGTGACCCAATTAAGCACTTACCCTCAGCATATAGAAACGGCACGCCAATACTATTGGTAGGCAGTCCACACTTAACAGCCGTCTGTGCTAATTCCTGGGCATTTTGTTGGTTATCATAAACCTCCTTTTTAACGACACTAATTTTTTCTTCAATGTTGTTGGTTACCATCCACTCTTCAACATCCTTGCAATGCGGACAAGTATTGCCGTAGTAAAAGATGGGATTATCAATAACCTCAACCTGCGAAACTCCCTTGGGTGCCTGCGACGGAGTTGGTGTAACAGTCGGAATATTTTTACGGCTTCCGGAAACGACTACTCCCAAGAGAATTACTATTAATCCTAAGATAAGACCGGTCAGTAGTAATTGTTTTTTCATATTTATTTTGGTTGACAACATGAATCTGAATTATTTGAAGAACAACAGCAAGAGCAATTACTATCTGTCTGGGGTGCAGACGATATAACAGGTAATCCATCTTTTGCCCAACCTAGAATTCCGTTCTTCATATTTTTCATTTTGGTAAAGCCATGTTCCAATAAAAACCAGGCAGCACGCATACTTCTGACGCCGCCCCGGCAAACTAATATCAAATCTTCTTCTTTAGGTAGTTCCATATACCGCTGATCAAATTCACTTAAAGGAATATTTATAATATTCGGCACATCGAAAGCTGACTGAAGCAATTCATCTTTTTCTCTGATATCAACAAACAAAATGCCTTCTTTAGCTTTCTGGTAGGCAGTAGTAGGATTTATTTCAGGTATTGTTTTTAGTTTCATATTTTTTTAACTGCAATGCTGACAGACATCAGTAAGTTGTTTGGCGGCTTCTACTGGTACTAACTGAATTGTACAGTGGGAAATGGCATATTTGGAACAAACCAAATCCTGAATGCTTTTAAGTTTTACGGCATAATCCGTATCGGTATGTAAATCCGCCACAATGTGGGCAGTTAAAATAATATCTTTTGATCCCGTACTCCAGACATGCAAGTCACTAACACTCTGAATACCTTTCATGGATAGCAGGTCTTGTTTTAAGGCATCTATATTTATATTTGTTGGTACACCTTCCATAAGAACATGGACCGTTTCCAAGACCAAAGTTACAGCCTCTTTTGCCAACAATACTGATAATATCAATGAAATTCCGGCATCAGCCCATTGCCAGTTAAAAACCAATACCAAAATTGCTGCAACAATAACTCCTGCCGAAAATAGTGCATCCTGGAGCGAATGAAGAAATGCCGAACGGATATTCATACTGTCTTCGGCATGATCATGAAGCAGTTTTGTAGCAATTATGTTACCAATAAATGCCACCACTGCCATAGCCAACATCCAACCTCCGGAAATTAATTGCGGATGCAGTAAACGTTGAATTGCCTCATATCCGATAAAGATTATGGATACAAGTAAAAAAGTGCTATTGAGAAGAGCTATCAGTATTTCCGCCCGCTTGTAACCATAGCTGTGGTGAACATCAATTTTCTTGGAAGTGGCTCTTTCTCCAAAGAGACTCATCACCATGGCTCCCACATCGAAGAAGTTATGGACTGCATCAGAAATAATAGCTAAACTGCCAATCAGAAGTCCGACAATTATTTCCACTACCGTGATAACGATATTTATTCCGATAGAGATAATCAGATTTTTTTCTTTCATAGTTAAAATACCAATAATGACACAAGAATTGTGCCTAAAATCGTCCAAATAACGTCTTTTTTTAATTTAATTATCACAAAGAGCGAAATAAGAAAAATAGCCCAGGTTTGCCAGTTGATCAGGGATTTCTCGCCAAATTGAAGGGCAATGGCTGTGATAATTCCGATAAACCCGGCTAAGAAACCTTTGATAACTACTTTTACCACTTTGAGATGTTTAATTTTTTCATGAAAGCTGCCAAAGATAACAATGAGGACAAGAGAGGGCAGAAAAATAGATATCGTAGCAATCAGGGCACCAACCCACCCCATCACCTTGTAACCGATAAAAGCGGCAGTAATCAGTACCGGACCCGGAGTTATTTGACCGACTGCCAAACCGTCCTGAAATTGTTTCAAGGTCACCCAGTGGTTTTGATCGACTGCGATGGATTTCATCAAAGGAATAATTGTCATCCCTGACCCCAAGGCAAATGTGCCCATATGGGTAAAGGAAGAAATTAATAGGCCTGCTTCCGGAATAAATAACCAAAGAATGGCTCCAAGCAGAACTAACGACAACAACATATAAGTAAAAACCGATGTCAGGACATTTTTCCAATTTATTCTTTCTCTTTTTTCCTCTTTAATTTCCGCTGTAGTTTCCTGAGGCATGACTACTTCGTTTGAAAAATAATAAAGGACAAAGCCAAGGGTGCCGGATAGCAGGTAAATAAGGGTGGCATTTGTGCCAACGACAAATTCTAAATAAAATGCAGGTAAAGCAATTATCAACGCCTTCAGGATTCCTGCAGTACCCGACTTACCCAAAACGGGTTTACTCAAATTTATGAGAGCGTTAATAAGAAGCGCTACCACCAAGGCTCCTAAGCCTGTAAAGATTTTTTGGACAAAACCCAGGCTATCGTAGGTAAAATATACCTGCGCCATGATGGTGGTAAACAGAAAAGCCGGTAAGACATAGAGGCCGGAAGCCAGAATCCATCCCCTAACTCCTTTGAGTTTATAACCAAGGTAGCCAAGCAGGGTTACACCGGTTGCTCCGGGAAGAATATCTGCCAGACTGAGGCCATTCAAGAAATCATCTCCGCTTACCCAGCCTTTTTCATGAACCAGCTTCTTTTTCATTTGTCCTAATACTGCCGGACCGCCATAGCCGGTAATTCCAATGTAGAGAGCAGTTTTGGCCAGATCGAAAAGAGATGGTTTATTCATAAGCTATTTTGGCACTTAAAATAACTTTAAGCAGATCGGCAATTACCAAAAATAATAATGCTAAGCCAAGCGTTATTAATATTAAAGATAGTTTAATGGGTGCCATTAGCCAGCCTTGGGTCGACAAAATTACTACCAGAAGAATATCCAAAAGTGAGGCTAGAATAAGCCAACGGCTGGGATAAGGTTTTTCCCAGAAGAAACCGCGGTTACGGGTTGCATACAGGGCTGACTGACCAGCACTGAATACCAGCCAAACAAAAAATAAAGTCTGGGCTTCAATAATTCCTAAATGCAAAACATTGGTTGCTGACTTAAATACAGTAACATTTAATAAAAATAGCAGCATGGCTAAACCTAAACCGGTTTTTACGAGCGATTGAACCGCCCAACGATCCGGCTTCAATGAAGGAATTACTTTATCCGTTGAAAGAGAAAGGGTAGAAATATCAGCCATAAACATATGTAAAACCATCAAAAGAGGATTAAGTGCAAATTTGCCAAAAAATATAACTCCAACCGCTAAAAAAGTCGGAACACTCAGTTTTCTGGTTACCATGGCCAATACGTAATTTTGCATTCGTTGATATATCCTGCGACTGCCTTCTATTGACATTAAGATTGCTTCAAGTCCGGGTTTGGTCAAAACAAGACTGGCAGCGGCTTTGGCCACATCGGTTGAATTTGCTACAGCTATACCAACATCGGCCTGTTTTAAGGCCGGAGCATCATTCACTCCATCTCCCGTCATTCCTACAATGTAGCCGGATTTTTGAAGTTCTTTTACCAGAAAATATTTTTCTTCCGGGTAAATTCCTGCAAAAACTTCATATTGCTCAATTGTTTTAGGATCCATGCCAGCCTTTAAAATCCCCTGAGGTGCAAGTTTTCCGGTAATTCCGACTTTAATAGCTACTGCTTTAGCCGTATCCGCATTATCTCCGGTCACAAGTAAAACTCGTAACCCGTTTTGGTGCAATTTGGAAATTAACTCTTTAGAATCTGATTTTATCGGATCGCTTAATGCAATTAAGCCGATAACCTCAAGGTTTGATTTTTCTCCAATTGCTACTGCTAAAACGCGATTACCATCGGCTGTAATTTTAGAAATTTCGTTTTCGATTTGGGTCGAAGATTTATTCGTTAATTTAACTATAGTCATTGGCTCTCCCATAACGACACGGCGAACCCGATCATTCTGACGGATCACCGTCTCCGAGTATTTTTTATTAGGATCAAAGGGGAAATAATCGAGCTTGGATGATAAATCTACTGTGGTTCCTTTTTGCTTTGCGAAGTTAAGAATAGCTATATCAATGGGGTTTTGGGCTGCGTTATTTGAGGTTATAGCCGCCAAATAGACCACCTCATCTTCTGTAGCCGAACCGATGGTAACTATCTTTTCTACCATCAGGCGATTTTCGGTAAGAGTACCGGTTTTATCCAGACACAGCACATTCATGGTAGCAGCATCCTCGATAGCTGATAGGCGGGTGACTAATATTCCATTTTTTGCCAACATCCGGGAGCCAAGGGTAGCTGACATGGTAAACATCATAGGTGCAGCCACGGGGACAGAAACAATCAGAAGTAACAAAATAAAGGGAAGAACACTAATTAAAGACGTTCCACTAATTAGTGTGGAAACAACCACTGCAATCACCAAGAGTGAATCAAAGGCAGTAAGATACCTTGCAATTTTGGTTATTAAGATTTCCAGACGGGCAGGAGCTTTAGCTAACTTGACCAGTTCGGCGGTTTTTCCAAAGTAAGTTTCGGATCCGGTTTTCAAAACAAGACCGGAGGTTTCTCCACGAACAACCAAAGATCCTGCATAAGCCATTTCTCCCGATTTGCGTTCTATAGCCAGTGATTCTCCAGTCAACTGTGACTGGTCAATTTGAATTTGGCCGTCAACAATACGAATATCGGCAGGAACAATATCCCCTACGGAAAGATGGATTAAATCTTCGGGTACAAGCTCAGATGCAGAAATTATTTGCCAGCTTTCATCTCTTTTTACCTTTACATTTATAATCAGTCGTTTACGCAACAACGAAATAGCTTTTTGGGCACGATCTTCCTGATAAAAACCTAAAAGAGCACTAAACGCAAGCCAAGTAACTATTATTGAAGCTTCGACCCAGCGTTTCAGTACTAAATCTAAAATAATTGCGACCTCAAGCATCCAAGGAACCAACCCCCAAAATCGATGGAGAAACATTTTTATGCCTGAGGAATGTTCAATAGAAACTTCGTTGGACCCATGCCGCTGTAAACGCACTTTGGCATCATTGGTGCTTAGGCCGGTTGGCTTAAAATTATTATTATCCATTTTAAATTGAAAGTAAGTAAGTTACTAAATAACGTAAATAATAAATGCCGACTGCCGTAAAAGTAGAGGCAACGACAATGCGGGTCACCTTTTCAACTTTGGCTACAATGGCAAAGGCCTGACTCATTTTTTGCATACTGAAGGCAATCAGGAAGGAAAAGATAATAACCGGAATGCCGGTTCCGAGAGCAAAAAACGGAGGCAAAAGTAATGCCTCTTTGGACTTTAAGATAAGGGGTGTAAGTACCCCAAAAAACAACACTCCACTGTAGGGACAAAATGTCAACGCAAATAACATCCCCAATATTAAAGATCCCAAAAATCCTTTAGTGGCTATCCAAGCCTTCAGTTTCTCTACCGTTTCATTACTGGTATTAAAGTTGGGTTTAATAACGCCAAACATGATTAAACCCAGAATAATCAGGATTGGTCCAAGTACCTTATCGCCCCAGCCCTGAAAAATCCGGGAAACCTGAAATGATGACAGACCAAAATACATAAAAGTAGCCAGGGCGGTATAGCTAATCGCACGGCCCAATGTGTAAAACAATCCATTGAGTAGCGTATGTTTCGGAGTCTTAATATCTTTAGAAATAAAGGCAATGGCAGTGATATTGGTAGCTAAGGGGCAAGGACTGATCGAAGTGAGGATGCCAATAAGAAAAGCCGTCAAAACGGGAATATTATTTGTATCAATCAAACTATTAATAAAATCCATGTTATTTTCCAAGTAAAGCAGACAGTTTGCCCCCAAAGTAGGCGACATATTGAGATTCACTATTTACCAATTGCCAGACCTTCGTATCTTCGGCAATATCATCTTTTTCACCTCTGATAGCATTTACAAATAACGAGGAACCCCGAGCCTGATATTTCATTACTAATGCCTGATTTTCCGGTAGCTCCGCGTTTATTTCTTTAAAGACGATCTTTCCTGACTTTACTTCTTCAGGGAATTTATCTTCGATTGTTTGTTTGGCAAGCTTACCGACTGCAACGCAAGAGACGCATTGTTGAGTGCCATGGAAATGGACTACCTCGATTTTGTCTGCCGGAGTAACTGACTGAGGAACAGATGACCTGACAGTATTTGTGTCAGCAATAACAGCTTTTGACGTAGGTTCGGTAGGTTTATTAGCGTTATTAAATAATAGGAATACGCTTACCAGCAAAATCGTTATTAATAAAATAAGGGCAGGTTTATTCTTCATAAAATTACAAAATCGCATTAAATACATAACCCATGATCATGATGCCGACAATTGTGATACCGAAGAATATGGCCAACAGTTGCCATTTCATGACCTTTTTGAGAATCATGGATTCGGGAATGGAAACAGTTACAATAGCAGTCATAAAAGCCAAAGCTGTTCCTAAAGGAACTCCTTTACCCACTAAGGCTTCCATGACCGGAATTACACTGACTGAGTTGGCATAAAGCGGAGCACCTAAAAGTGTGGCCACCGGTACTGCCCACCAAGTCTTCATGGATAGATACTTTTCCACAAATGAAGCGGGAACAAAACCATGGATTAAAGCGCCAATAGCTACACCTAAAACGACATAGGGAAATACTGTTTTGGTGATAGCCATCCCATCAGCCCAAAAGTATTTAAGCTGCTCCTTAATTGACAGGGCATTACCGCCGTGTTCGGCTTCAACCTGCCCCCGGGATTTAAACTTAAGCAGCTCCGGTTTGACGTATTTTTCCACACCCAGCTTTTGAATCAACATACCTCCGAGGACAGCGATTAACATGCCTACCAGATTGTAAATAATTGTTACTTTCATGCCAAACATGGCCGGAAATAAATAGAGAGAAGATTCATTAACCAAAGGTGAGGCAATAAGAAAAGCAAAGGTGACTCCCAAAGGAATTCCGGCTCCCACAAAACCAATAAAAAGCGGGATTGAGGAGCAAGAACAGAAAGGTGTAACTACCCCAAGCAGGGCTGCGAATAAATAATCTAAGCCAAACCAGCGACGTTTGGTCAGGATGTCCCGGACTTTTTCCATGGGAAAGTAGTACCGGGTAATCGCCATAACGTAATTTATGACAATGAGGAGAATCCCAATTTTTATCACATCGTAGATAAAGAAATTGACAGTATCTCCCCAATATGAATGGGGAATAATCCGTAACCATTGATAGGTAACAAGATCCGAGAATAATTGGATTGGTTTAAATATATCCATATTTTTGTTAGTCCTTTGATGCGGCTAAGATTTTTTCCTTGATCTTACTTACATCGGGGATAAAGCCAACCATAGCTATTTTGCCATTGACTGATAAAACAGGGCTGCTCATAACTCCTAGCTCAATAATTTTTTGCATACCGTCTGTACCAGTTATGTACTCAACAGTATCATTTGTCGCCATCTCTTCTACGGCTTTTTGGGTAATTTCGTAGAGTTTTTTACAGGTCGGACAACCAGATCCTAAAACTTGAATTTTCATGCTTTCACCTCCCTTTCAGGGATTTTGAACAATAAATCAGTAATCCGTTTTCCTTCTTTTGTCAGAGAGTAATACACACGCAAACCTAGCTTTTCATCGGTAACTACATCTACTTCTTTCAGATCACTTAAATGATGAGAGATCAGGCTTTGGGATAGATCAACGTGTTCCATAATTTCACATACACAATGCTCACCCTGACGAAGAATACACAGTAGTTTCAGACGGCTCTCCTCGGAAACTATTTTCAGAACACCTGACAAAGAGGCAACTTTTTTTGACTCATTGCTTGACGGTGAACAACAACTGTATGAATTCATATTCATATAGTTTATATGGTTACCTGCCTGTTTGCAAGAGGTATGAATTGAGACACCCTTTTTATAGTGTCTCATTTGTCTCATTCAGCCTTGATGTGAGACAATCGTTATAGCGATAGAATGGTGCCTGACCGGCATGCTCAATCCCCCGAGTCTAGCACCGGAGTTATAAGGATAGTGTGGTGCCTGACCGGCATGCTCAGCCAGTATGAAGAAAAAATATTATCACCAAAAACTTATACGAGATGAGATTCCTGAAAAGATTAAGGAGTCGGGAGGTGATTACGAAATTAGAGTTTTGGGGAAGGGAGAGTTTGAAGCGGAATTAAAAAAGAAATTGATTGAAGAGTCTAAAGAGCTTTCGGAGGCTCCAAATGTAGATCTTCTTAATGAATTAGCTGACGTATTGGAACTGACTAAATCTATTTCTTCACATTATAAAATTCCATTTTCGGAAGTAGAAAAGTTTCAGGAAGACAAAAGAAAAAAAAGAGGTGGATTTAAGAAAAAGTTGTTTCTGATTTGGTCAACCCAGAAAGCGGGAAAGTAAAAAGGACTTGGACCGGCACGTTCAGCTGAACTCAGCTTAAAAAACATATGACAAATATTAAGGAAACAAACACTATCGAAGCAGGGAAAGCCGAAAGCAGTCAGTTGTGGGTGAGATATGTATCCCGAGCCGTAATATTTTGGGCCGAACATATGATAAGAACAGAAACGGAAGGCCGGGAAAACCTGCAGGAGGCGGCGGATTATGTTAATAGCGAAAAGGGAGGATTAATAATAACCCCTAACCATAATAGCTATTTAGACGCAGAACTGATAAAAAAAGTGAGAGATAAAATAAATATAGATAAAAGATTCGTGGTTTATTGGGCAAATAAATTTACGGGAAAAGATAAGGGTAAGTATTCAAATACCGGTAATGAAGACCTTAATAAAGTCTCCTTAGCCGGAAAAATTGGTATGGAGGCTGCCAGAATGCTGAATATTGAATTGATCGATGTACCCCAGGAGACATCGGATTTTGCGGCTGCAAGAACAACTCTTAGGTTTATTGAAGCAACCGGGAATGAAAGTTATTCCGGAAAAATATGGTTTTGGTAAATATAATCAGCAATAGTTTTGCTAATCAGTTTTATCCCCTCTTTTGAAGGATGAATATAATCACTGGGATTTATATATTTCAAGTCGACTTTTCCATCCGCAGTTAACGATTTTTCATAGACATTGATTAAAGGGATATTGTTTTTTTGAGCGAAATCAATAGCATTCTTTATGTAAGCTACTCGCTCATCTACCCACTGTTTTCTCGCTTCAGAAGTGGGATTAACAACTTTTTTGGCAAAAAATTCTTCACTAGGGGCTATGGGGACCATTATTGCCACAACTGAGCCAGGGTGTCTCGCAATAACTGCCTTGATGCTGATATCCAAAATATCGGTTTGTTTTTGTAAGCCTTCTGATAAAGGATATTGAGAGAGTGGATTATAAGAAAAAGATTCAAATATAATCAGATCGAAAGTTTGATCATTGATAGGCGGAAATGTTTCTCCAAGATAAGTAGTTTGATTATTCAGACGATCGGGGACGCTTAAAATATTTGTGGAGCTGAATCCATAGTTATAATTGACAAATTCATGGGTCGGATACAGGGCAATAAGATACATTCTTAATTGGTTGGCATTTTTTCCCAAAGCCGCAATCATTGAATCTCCAACCAGAAAAGTCAGGTAAGATCGTTTTGCGGGAATCTGAGGACGCTGATAAGGAAAAACATTAATATTTAAAGATGATATATTCGGAACCAAATGAGGTACCCGACCGACTATTCCTGCGACCATAAATATTCCTAACAGAATAGTTATAATGGGGTAAACTTGTTTGGACATATGTTACTGACGAGTTTACTACACCATGATAAGATTTTTCACTTCAGACAAAATATATATTGGTAAATCAAGAATCCCCAAGGCGGGGCGCGGAGTTTTTGCCAAGCGTGATATAAAAAAAGGTGAAATTATTGAAAAGTGTCCGCTGATAGAAGTTCCTGAGCACGACACCTCTAATTTAAAAGATAGTATTCTGGTAACATATTTTTTTTATTACGGCCAAAACAAAGAACGATTGGCAATCGCTTTGGGTTTTGGATCCATCTACAACCATTCGGATAAACCAAACGCCAAGTTCAAGATAAAGCAGGCAAAAAAGACAATTGATTTTGTAGCTCTTTATGATATTAAGAAAGATGAGGAAATTACATTCAATTATTACAACTGTTACAACGTAAAGAAAAAGAACAGGCCATTATGGTTTGAGGTGTGATTCTAAGTACATGGAAATTACTTCGGATAGTTTGAATTGACCATTCGGTAAAGTACGAATCAGATCAACTACAGCCTGAGATTCTTGGTCGCCTATTTTCGGATATTTTGATTTACAGTTAAAATCCCGACACAGCGGTCTTTGGGGCAACACGCGTTCGTTGGTAGGACGGTTGGATGGGTGGCCAAGACAACCTCTTGAACCGTCGGATAATTTACCCAGCAGGCAACAGCCCTCAATAGGGCAACATTCGATGCACCAATGTTTGGCATCCGGACGGCAAAAAGTTTCGGTCATACTTAAAGAATTAAATATTAATATTTGGCGGAAAGAAGGCGGAAGCTATAATCATCGATTTCGAGGTACCAAGCAAGTCCGGATAAAATAAAACCGGTGTTGATGTAGCCTTTCTCCGGTTGGAATGCGGGGAGATGAGTATGGCCACTGACAACGATTTGATTATTTATAAAGAATTGTTTGGTTTTCTTAATGATTTTCTTATTTAAATAACCGAAGAACTTAGATAATCTCTTAGCACCGATGGTCTTGAATAGAAATTTATACAAAAATTGAAAGTAAATTTTATAAAATTTTTGGCGTTTGATAATTTTTCTCAGATTCAGATTTTTCTTATTGGTTAATTTAAAAAATTCATGACCATGGAGAATATGGAAAGTGGTACCGGCTGTTGATAGATCAATATTTGACTTTACCTCCCGGCAAAAAAGGTTAACCCGGAAATCTAAAAATTCCTGATTATCATGATTTCCATGAATGTAGACAGTATGTTTAGCTAACATCAGAGGAAACAGATTTTTCCAATCGGAATTAATAAATCCATCAAAGGTAGTGCTAAATCCACACCAGAGATCCCCGTTGATTATTAATTTATCGCATGAAGAGAAGAGTTTTTGAAGAAACCTGAATTTTCGGGGTTCAAATTTGTCCGTCAAGTGCAAGTCGGAAACGACTATAGTTTTCATACGAACTGAAATTTTAACACGATTTGGGGTAAAATGAATGATCCGGGTCCGTAGCTCAATGGTAGAGCAATTCCCTCTTAAGGAAGCGGTTGAGGGTTCGAGTCCCTCCGGGCCCACAAATTATCACTTTTGACCCCGAACTTCTGCGTGTAAAGTTCTTGTAGGAGGTTTTGGGGTAGATTAAGGTGTATATCAATTCTGTCAGGTATCATCTGCCCCTCCTTCTTTCTTCCTGCTATCTTGTCTCCTCGTTTGGTAGGTCTTGAATAAACCACAACCTGATAAATTAGGGCATGAATTAAATCGTATAATTCCTTTTTATCATTCAGTATTTTGTCCAACAACTTACCATATTTTTTTGAATACAAATCAAGGCTAGTTTCATAACCCTTTGAAATAAACATTTCACTTAACCTAAAATCAATCTCGGCTATTTCCTTTTTGTATATTTCTTCCTTACCTTTTAGTTCTTCCAGCCTCAGCAACAGTGTTGGCTGGTCTATAACTCTCAATTCATGCTGTATTGACAGATTATTTCTTCTTTCTGGTAAAGAATTAAGAAGTCGCATATAGTTTTTTCTCTTATTTTGCATCTGTTTTACACTCTCTTTTTCTAGTAGGCTAGATTTGAGATGTTCCTGATATTCATAAACCCTTTTGGGATTGTCTACAAGCTCCCTAATAAAATTGACCACATATTTCTCTAAAGGCTCTGCTGGAATTGGCACAACAGGACAAACAATAGAGTATTTTGCTTTATTTTTTCTGTTGCAATAGTAGTAATAGGAAAAGCGTTTTAGTTTCTTATCAATTTCTTTCCTTCCCCCTGTCCACGCCATCATTTCACTGTCCTTAGGCTCACCCAGTGACCTACAATAGTCACATTTGAGTAAACTGGATAACAAGTATATATGACTCTGCTCCTTTCTCTTAGTTAAAAGCCTTTTACTGGCAAGTTCAGCCAATCGTTTCTGTGCAAGTTCAAAAATAGGTTCGTAAATGATTGGCTCGTGTTCCCTGCCCGACCTTTTCCATTCGGATTTGGGGAGTTTCTTACCATTCCTAGATTTCCCAAAATAATGGTGTCCAATATAAATTTCATCTGACAAAATGTCTCGTATTCTTTCAACTCTCCAGAATGTTGGGGGGTTAGTTTTTTTACTTAGACCCTTACCCTTGTTTTT
>Ga0315268_10001960_pt1 | contig 23524 bp, 30 predicted proteins | sample C1_top_MG_FD_204535 | JGI IMG/M metagenome (GOLD analysis project Ga0315268, IMG submission 204535) | Sediment microbial communities from Yellowstone Lake, YNP, Wyoming, USA - C1_top | ecosystem: Environmental > Aquatic > Freshwater > Lake > Sediment | place: USA: Wyoming | collected 2017-08-01 | reverse complement strand
GCTTCTGGACAGGCTCAGACCATGGCGACCACGCTCGGAGTTCACATAGCTGGAATCGTATCCGTGAACCCAGCTTACGTGTATCGGCCATACATCAACTATAAGGCAGAGACCGGCGGCGCAACATCAACGCCTATTCAGACTGGAGCATTGCAGGTCACTGTGAACGTACAAGTAATCTACGAAATATCCGCATAGAACAACCGCCTCTCTCCTTTTTGTCGACTAGTCCAATCTCGCTGCGTGTCGCGGTCAAGAGAAGAGAAATTCTCGAGTGTGACTTTGTTGAAGATGTTTCCGGCTGAGGTATGTACAGCTCGAATTCTACGCTAGCGCTTCTCCGAAATCGTAATCTGAACTTACGAATTCGCACACTCTCTTGGAAAGAAGCGTATCAGGAGATTCCTCTCCAGCCCATTGTCTGTCGCGGAGGAATTGTGTGCATGGTCACTGGTCAGCTGGTGCGCGTACACAGAGAAATTCAAGCTACGATGCCAACCCCAAACAAGCGATGCGTAGGAATCATTTCGTTATGTCTCAAAGCTACAGACCCGGAAGGAATTCCCAAGTGCGCCGACGATATTCACGGTACTCGTCTCCAAATGTGCGAAGCAACGCTTGCTCCTACACACGCACACGGTACGAGTACGCGGCGAATCCAATCGCGGCTGTGACAAGGGCCCCAGCCCAAGTTCCAAGAGCTAGCGGTACGCCGACAATTGTTAGCAGAGCCCCTCCGTAAGCTGGGTGACGAATCCAGCGATACGGTCCCCCAGTGGTCAATCCCTGTCCCTCCCTGATTTGAACTCGCACTGAGAAACTTCTTCCCAGAACAGCGATAGACCATTCCCGAAAGGTGATCCCCACAAGCATTATTGCGAGCCCAAGAAGCTGCGCCCACTCAGCTGCGACTCCAAGGTCTAGCCCGCGCATGGCAAATGCGAGAGTCAGTGAAAGAAAGATGCCGAGCAATATCACACCGCATGATCCTCTATCCCGACTGTGTCCCCTCTTAATGCCGCCCCTGATTGAGTTCAACACTTCCAGAATAGGCCAAGCCAAGAATAGGAACGCGAATGCCTGAGCGAATTCAAGAGATGGAAACCAAGTCAGCGAACCAGTCACAAGAGCAGCCAAGACGTTCATCCCAATCGTAAGTGGTCGTTTCGCGGGTCTATCTTACGCTCTGTTGGGTTTGGTGGCCGTCACTGTGATACTTGCTATTCCTTGACTACAGCAGGACTGGGTCTTGGTTTTGACATCGATGTTGATGAAACCAGCCTTCTCGATTAGACTGAGGTATTCGTCTTCGGGCAGAGCTCCGGCAGAGCATTCTGCCCATGCCTTGAGGTCTTCTGGATCCACTTTCACAGTGCATTCCGAAATCGTGTCTGAGATTACAAGTCGCCCGCCTGGCTTCAGAATCCTGTATGCCTCATGGAATACCGCATTCTTGTCTGGGGCCAGATTGATGACACAATTGCTGAGCGCAACGTCAGCCGAATCCTTCTCTACGGGCATATGTTCGATTTCGCCCAGTCGAAATTCCACATTTGAGAACGCATATTTCTTCGCGGTCTCTCTGGCACGCCAGATCATCTCTGGTGTAGCGTCTACTCCGACAACGTGACCAGAGGGGCCGACAAGCTTGGAAGCCTTGAAGACATCAAAGCCGCCTCCGCTGCCGAGGTCGACGACGACGTTTCCTTCTCTGATTTCAGCCATTTCTACGGGTGACCCGCATCCATCGTAGATCCGGGCAGCCTCTTGCGGTGCTCCAGTAGTCGCCACTGAGTCTGAACCGCAGCAAGATACTGAAGGCCTCTTGTCTTGAGCCAGCTGCGCGTAGTGGTCTCTCACGGCTTTGCGGACTGAAGTTTCATCTCGCATGACTTGTCACATATCTCCCGACACAGTATCTCCTCGCGCTCGATACTAACGCAGGGTCCAAGACACCGTGCGCTATGACCTGAGGTGTCGTGTCCATCCTACATAATCCCTCGGTTTCCCAGTACCGATCGATCGTCGAGTTCCCCGATCCACTCGTTCTCAGCGTCTTCCTAATCCAATCCATCCATTCCATTTGATTCACCTACTTACCGACGTAGGTAGAAAAAGATATAAAGTCTTTCTCTTAACTACTACCGGTAAGAGGTAGGACGTTTGCAGAAGTCCATCGTACTGTCAGACGAAGAAAGTGTCGCGGAGGATCTCGCTGCAAGACTGAGGGAGTTGGGGCTTTCAAGCTTGGCCGCTAGAGCCTTGGTCTATCTACTTGCGAATAACCCTCAGTCAGCAGGCAACATATGCAAGTCGACAGGTATCCCGGACTCCAAGATCTACTACGCTCTGGAGGAGTTGAATAGAGCGAAGCTGATCGAGTCACAGCGCGGAGTGCCAACTCTCTATAGGCCAGCAGATCTCGACCAAATGGCTTCAAACCTGAGCCTTGCGGTAGATGAGGAACATCAGCGTCGACTCAAATCCGTGGAGCTTTTCAAGAGAAGAGCTGAGCCTCTGGTGAAGGCGCGATCACACGCTGACACCGTCGAGCTTGCCTACATCGTAAAGGGCAGACGGAATATTGCGGAGCGAATGCTAGTCGTGATCGACCAGGCGAGAAAGGAGCTCATCCTGCTCGTCTCCAACGAGCAGCTCTGGAATGCAATTGCCCGCGGAGTAGCGCAGGCTAGGAAGCGTAGAGTGAGGGTAGGTATCGCGGTCACTGCGAACCTAAGCGGTGACCCATCTTTGAAGTCATTTGGAGATGTGAGGACCTCAGGCTGCGACTGCGATCTTCTCATCGCGGATTCGGAGAAGCTCGTGACAGCCTCGCACGTGGATTCTGACGACGCGTATGCCATAGTCACATCGGACAAGACCATGATTCAAATGAGTCGACAATACTTCGAGAACCCTGCCTGCTGTGCAAAGCCATAGTACTGGTCGTCGCCGGTACGCTTAGTGCGGGCATCAAGATTTGGAACCGTGATAGGATAGGCCGTTTCTTGTCATCGATTACCTTAGTGGGTGCCCCCCAAATTTCCCAATACAACGTGACTTTCCCGGAACGGCTGATTTCGTAGGTCACACTGAACTAGGAAAGGGCAGGCAGAGAAGAGGAAAGCATCAAGGGTAGTGAACCAACATAGTAAGGTCACTTTAATGAGAGCCGGCCTTCTAGGCTCACCCTCACTGTCCCGGTCTTGCAGTGACGATGAACGGGTCAATGAAGCAGGATAGGGAAGCTCTTCTCTACGCCAAGCTGGGTAGGGAGAAGCTCAGATGTCTCGCTTGTGCGCGTCGTTGTCAGATCGATAGAGACGACAGAGGCTACTGCAGAGTCAGGATGAACTCGGACGGCAGGCTTGTCTTAGGCAACTACGGGAGAGTGGTGACTGCTCATATCGATACGATCGAGAAGAAGCCAGTCTATCATTATCGGCCTGGCTCGAAGCTTCTCTCAATCGGAACGGTGGGCTGCAACTGGTCGTGCGACTTTTGCTTAAACGCTTGCATCAGTCAAGTCGATGAAATCTCAGGAGAAGAGCTGAACCCCCAAGATGTAGTCAGGTTGGCCAAGCGGTACGGATGCCAAGGCATCGCGTACACGTACAATGAACCCTTGGTCTTCTTGGAGTTCGCTAGAGACACAGGCATCCTTGCGCATCAAGAAGGCCTTTTCAACGTGGTGGTTACGAACGGGTACGGAGCTCCTGAAGCTGTGAAGGCTCTGTCGGAGTTCGCGGACTGCGTCTCCGTGGGGCTGAAGGCGAACGCGTCACAGGCTTTCCTGAGAAGACATGCTGACGCTCGAAGTTCGAAACCGATCTTCGCAACCTTGCTAGGTCTCAAGAGAAGAAGTAAGGTCCATGTCGAGATCAGTGACCTGGTCCTTGGTCAAGCGGGTGACTCACCAAGCAAGGCAAGAACGTTGTGTAGATGGATCTACAAGGAGATGGGGTCTGACACCCCACTTCATTTTGTGAGGTTCTATCCTTCGCACCAGATGAGAGAGGCTCAGTCCACAACCTCCAGCGTCTTGGAGACTCACTACGACATCGCGGGAAAAGCAGGTCTGAGATACGTGTACATCGCGAACGTCCCCGGGCATGAACGAGAGAATACCTTCTGCCCGAACTGCGGAAAGATAGTCATTGGGAGGTTCGGCTACGAGATACGCGCCTGGAATCTTGACGAAGAGAACCGATGCAAAGGCTGCGGATACAGAATCCCGATTGTCGGCAGCCTCACTGAGACGCCCCCGGAAGAACATTATGCGCCTGTGGTGTTTCCGCCAATGGATATGCTGTACGTTTGCGAGGGACTGTCCGGATAGATTCGATGGGATTCCCAATTCATGTCCTCAGGGGATACGGCGAAGAGATGAACCGGTTTGGGTTGCTGCTTGTTGAGTAGGCGACCGAGAATACTCAAAGCAGCGATGATGCGTGACAACGGTCTTATATCCTCCAGACATCGGCTCTTGCCGCGTGGTCAAGATTCATGTCAAAAGAAGAACCAGCCTGGAAGCGAGGAGTCCTGGATCTGTCTGCAGCGTTCTTTCTGATAGGCGGAGTTATCGGGATCGTGACTATTATCATGATGATCCCGATCTCTACGGTCTATCCGTTCAGACTGAACGTTGGAATCAGCTTTGCTCTGGTAGTCGTCCTAGTCATCGGCGCGATATGCGCACTCGAAGCCTTCGAGTGCTACAACTTCGCGTCGAAGCGAATCACCGGCAAGGCAGGAATGCGTGGGATTGTCGCTGGCGCCTTCCTGCTCGTAGTGGCCCTGATGAGCGGATCGGACTTGAAGACTCAGACTCTCATTGCAAGCTCGATTCTGATTGCGGGCGCGATAAACTACGTCTATCGAGGCTGACCATTGACCATCAACCAGAATAGGACAGATGTGAGCAGCTGTCCCTAGTCTGCGGAAATGAACAGATGAGATTACCATCTGTGCCAACAGTGGCCCCTAAGATATCCTAACCCATGCTAGGCCCGACGGAGTGTTACTGAGTTTGCCCGATCCTGCTCCTTGTGCGCATGCGCGGCCCATGGCATTCTGGTTTCGTCTCGCTGGTTATCTTCTCGACGGCGAATCCATCACCATATGTGGACGGTCTATGTAATATCGGAGTAGTAGGGATGCCAATGGTGTGAGGCGAGTTATACTATGAAACCTAATGATGGCCTACTCTGTGGGATTATTCTAATCGCACTTGGCGTAACCTTGTACGCTTCCTCTGGTTTCGTCGTCACTGTTTACACGATCACCTCGGACTCGTATTGGACGTACTATGAATTCCAACACAGTACCCATTATGAATACCAGTGCCGCGGGCTCGGAGTGGCTCCCTTTTGCGCGTTCATTTACTTCTTCGCATATGGCGGTGCTGCCGCGCTCTCTTTTGCAGGCGCAGTAATGACGGCAGTTTCGTTGCATAGGCTCATCGAACGCCCTCAAACATCACCTCGCCCTGCTGCCGCTTTGGGATCATGTCCCAAATGTGGTACGATGAATCCTCCAACCAGCAAGTATCGCAGTGAATGCGCCACGAAGTTAGCCTCATGATACTAAGGTAGTGATGCGGTAGTCGCGGTCTGCTTTCCATCGATCTTGCGTTCGATCCCCCGGATTATCTTGCCGTCGTTCAGGATCCTGATGTTGTTCCTACTGTACAGGTTGACGAGATTCTTCTCAACCCAGTCCTCTATTCCCCACTCTGTGATAATCTCTCTGACCAGCTTGAAACGGAGCGATTCTTGGTTCTCTTGAATGAATCTGTTCAGACGTATTGCGTTGAGGCGTGTGATGCCTTCTGGTTGCCTGAATGCGAGACGAAGAACGACTATGGCTTCACGCGCTGGCGACCAGAATTCCAACCCCCATCGTCTTGTTTGCAGAATGTGAGGCTGAAGTACGGAGGGAGATCTGCCGTCCAGTACTCTGTCGAACAGTTCAACGAAGAAGGGTTTGCCGTTCACTCTCAGTTCTATTGCGAACGTCGTCATTCTTCCATGCTCAAGTGTCCTCGCTTGAGCGGACGTTGTCCTTTGCTCGACTCCTTTGATCTCGGAGAGCCTATCGGCTAGTGTTTCGACTTGACGATAGCTCACTTGACTGGATAGAAAGTCCAGGTCCTTACTGCGTAAGGGGTTCTTCATGTAAACGGACATCGCTTGCGATCCATAGAGCAGAAGGTCGCCAATCTTCTCTTCCCAGAAGAATCTGCAGGCAACTTGAAGCAGCGCGATCCATTCTTTTGGTGCCGCCCTAATGTCTTCTGGCCTCTTCATTCAGCCCGTCACCCCAAGTTGCTTGCCAGCTGACAGGATGATCTCGTAGTCACTGAGACCGATTGCTGTCTGGATGCCCAGATCGCCGACTCCCTTTTCATCTACGAGTTTCCAGAATCCAGTCTGGGTATACCGTCTTGCGATCTTCAGGAACTGTTCCCGGACTGCAATGAAGACTGAGGCAGGGGCATCTGTCTCTCTTGAAGACACAATTCTCAGAGTCCGATTGAGCAGGAAGCGCAAGGTCTTGCCGAGGCGCTTCTCGTCTGCCCGCCTGAGCAGATAGGGAAGATCCAGAGCCCTTGTTGATATGATCGCTATTACGAACGAGATACTGCCGGTTCTTGCGTTTGCGTCTCTGTACAACTCGTGAATTAGGCAGTCCTCCAAGCATGCCATCGCTTTCGCATCAATCACTCTGGAGCGAACAAGGCCATCATAGTCTGTTGATGCTGGGTGCAATTCTGTCTCAGGAACTTCCCAATTCAGGCCGTAGCTGCGAAGTGCTCCAAGTCCAACCCAGATCTCGGGCCTCCTAGAACTCACGGTGTACAGCTGCTGAAGGTTCACAGAGCCTACATTTCGGGTTCGCATCTTCAGGACCTTGCCGCCAACGAGTAGGTCCAAATAGCGTCGCAGTGTCTTGTTCTCTTTAACGACCCGCTCACGCGCAGCCTCTCTCATTATATTCCTGAATGAAGCTGCACCGTCTAGGGATTCCACTATGTGGGCGAGTTGCTCCGCCGTCTTTGCACCCAGAGTTCTCGGCATAAGTAATGCCTGTAGGATTAATCCTACTGGAATCACTTAACTTTTTCTTGCGCCGGGCTCCATGGATAACCTTGAAGATCGGATTGATCGCGGCGGGGGAAAGATCACTACGTCACGAGCGTTGATACTCTTCATCGCTTCGCGCTCGTCACGACGCATCAACGTGACCTAGCCATCGAAACCTGACTGAGAGACGGGAGGGCTATGTCTTGGGTTTCTTCAACAAGCGTGAGTCCACTGCAACTGCCTGAGCAGTGTCCCCGCCATAAGGACGGCAGGGTACGTGAGATCCTCCTCAGTCTTGGCATGAAGCTTCAATTTCCTCACAAAATCGACCGCGTACCCCTTCTTGGCCGCTCTTGCAGTCTTTTCGAGCATCATAAGCGCTTTCAGGATATCTGTATGTTCCTGGAGCATCTTGGCGTACTCAGCTCTGAACTCGTCAGCCAACACTAACGCTTTCGGGAAGTCTGGCGATGTCTTGCCTTCTGCTAGTTCTCTCACAACGCCTATGACGGGGAGAGCCAGCTCGTTCTCCTTCTCGAAGTGTGCGTGGAGAAGTTCTGCAACACGCCCCGCTGCTTCACCTACCTTGCCTGGTGTTTTCGTCGCCTTTGCCAGCTCAGCATGGAGCTCTTCGTGCTCCTCATTCATAGCTTCGGGAATTCCGAGAGGCATGGTAGTCCAGAAAAGAAAAAAAAGAAAGAAAAAAAGAAAATCACACTTAAGCTTTTGGAACAAGTGGCCGGCTCTGTTAACTTAGGGCGGATCTTTCGGTCTCGAATAGTTTGGCTGAGCTGAAGAATCGGTGACCGGTCCAGCGCGTGTCGACGCTTGAAGAGGTTGAAGCTGAGCATGTAGTAGCTGAGCCAACCCTCCACATGCTCAAAGCGACAATGCGTTCTACGACATGGAAAGTAGTCGTCGAACCCTTCCGTCCGATCCTTCACATACTGGACGAAACGCTCCATCAGGTTGCCTCTCACCGTGTCGTAGACGTGATGCTCCAAACCCAACGAGCGGCATGCAGCAGGATACCAGTCCGCGCCATCTGTGTAGGCTGGATGGCGACCGTAACGGTCGATCAGGCTTTGAAGGAACAGCTCAGCCGTCAAGATGTTACGTGTCCGCGAGAGATAGAAGCCAAGAAAGAACCCTCCATACGGCTCGAATGCCAACCACAACCAAGCCTCCTGGCTTCCGACCTTGATCCACGTCTCATCCACCAGAAAGCATCGAACACGCCCAACTGTGAAGCAATCATTGAGACGGCTGAAGCGTTGAACCCAATTCCAGACGGAGACATGGCTGCGCGAACAGAGGTCCTCCAGGCACGCGGACACAGCCCGAAGACTCAACCCTTGAAAATACATATACACGGCATAGAGCATCACAACACGAGGAGTCCTCTCACGTACCATTATTAGGCTAACCAAGCCTGCTCATAATGAATGTGAGAGAACTCCTCCTTAACTTAACAGAGCCAAGTGGCCGCGTACGTCGGCCGACTTTCGCATCCTCACCGAGAGTTACGCGAAAAAGTACGCCGAGGCATCTGAACACAGTCAGGGCAACGGCGGTCAGTCTGCGTGAATAGGCCAGCGCGGAAGCGGTGTGGGATCATGTCCTCGTAGGTTTGGGAAATACCTGTTCCTTAAGGTGGTAGTGAGTCTGAAGAACGTCCGCGATCACTGCGCAGACAAAGTCTTCGACGGTCAGGGTGATGAGTATCGTTTGCATCACGAGCCCTGGGACATTAAGGATGTATGTTCCAGTCAAGTAGAGCCAAGGCGCCTGAATCAAGATCCAAGCTAAGATTCCAGCTAGCACTGGCCGCATCTTGCGGACAAACAGTCCTGTGAATAGGCCCAAGAGGGCGTTTCCCACCAATATCGTGGGGTCAGACCTCAGCGCAGCCATGTAGACTCCGCCTATTGCTCCCGTCACCAGCCCTGATACGGGCCCTCCTATGACGCCGGCTAGCATTATTGCGACTTGGAAGAAGTGAATCCGAAGCCCAAGCACGAAAGGTACCGATAAGGCGCTAAGCACTACCGCAACGGCGGTCATGATCGCTGTGAATGCCGCGAACCGGCTCGCGTATGTCATGGTAATACCAACCTGCCAATTGGTAATACGAGGCGTATTAAAAGCGCTCGGTACGTTAATACTCATCGATAGTCGGCGACAAGGCAGAAGACCAACTCTCGGAGTCGCCAACAAGGTGAGGGATGATTAATGGGAAAGGTGGAGAGGACGAGCTTCTCAGTCTCGCCCGCACTGTTAAGCCGTTTTGATGATGTCATCAGAAAGATGGGCTACGAGGATAGATCGCGCGCACTGCAGATTGCGATGACGAACTTCATCACCGAATACACGTGGACAATAGAGAAAGGAAGAGCTGGCGTTGGAGCCATCTTGTTCACCTACAGTCATCGATCGCATGGCTTGCAGGAAGCTTTAGTCGACATTCAGCACCAGTATCGAGACGTCGTGAACTCCACGACCCACATCCATCTTGACGAATCGAGATGTTTAGAGATCGTCTCGGTTAGGGGTCAGACAGACAAGATCCAAGAACTCGCAAGGAAGCTCATGAAGACTCGCGGTGTAACTCAACTCAAGCTCTCCGTGGTGGACGTCTAGCTTCGTCCTCGTTTGCTCTTGAAGTGGCGCTCTGAGTGCTGGATCCTCAGGTAATCCTACTCATTGTTCTGACAGGCATGAGCACAAGTTTGGGTGCCGCGCTTGTGTTCTTCATCAAAGCCACCAGCCACAAGATGCGAGACGCACTGATCGGACTTTCAGCAGGACTCATGTTATCTGTCACAACTCTCAGTCTCATACCAGAGGCATTGGGACCAAACAAAGAGAACTTCATCCAAGTAATTATCGGAATCACGCTTGGAGCCACCGTGCTCTTCATCGCGGACAAGTATCTACCGCACATTCACGGAATCATCATTCCCAACAAGCCACTCACGACGGGAATGAGGGCGACCCTCATGATGGTAGCTGCGATCGTTATCCACAATTTTCCTGAAGGCTTCGTAACAGGCACGGCTTACTCAGGAGGTGTCACGGTATTCGGCGGCACAGTAGCGTTAGGCATAGCGTTGCAGAACATACCTGAAGGTTTCCTTGTCTCTGTTCCTCTCGGAAGTCAGGGTTACTCAACGCGCAAAAGCTTTGCTGCAGGAGTGCTTTCCGGCGTGGTGGAGCCGTTCTGCGGAGTCGCGGCGCTAGTGCTTGTGGGCCTGTTCAACGGGTTGCTTCCCTATGCATTGGCCTTTGGTGGAGGAGCGATGCTCTATGTCATCTTCGATGAGATGGTTCCGGAAAGTCACAGTCACGGTTTCGAGAGGGCAGCCACGACCAGTTTCATGATAGGTTTTCTGTTCATGACGATCGTGAACTATGTCGCCACTGTGATATTTGGGGCAAGCTAAATTCTAGGGGTTGATGGAAGGACGCTTGTCGGGAGAGGGTCTGGTGGATTGAGTCTATTCCTTACCCGTAAGCCTTGGTTTCAGGTATAGAAGGGCTGAGAATACGATCGCTCCCACAAGTGGTGCTGTAACAGGATTTGTTTCGCCCTCAGTTACATAGATCCAACCCATCTCTGCGAACCCTATTAGGCCGCTCACGACACTGATTCCCACGAAGAGCAGTGCGAGCCTTCTCGATAGGGGAAGCAAGAGCGCTATCGCGACTACGATCCCGACTCCAGCACTGAGAAAGTACGATACAGAAATGTCGGAATGAATCGTATAGTGGGCCACTGTTCCTTCCCCAGCATACAAAAGCCTTGCAATTGCGGCAAGACCGTAGATGATCGTTATGCTGTTGACCTTCAATACAATCACATCGAAACCTACGGTCTCTCTCCGTCCATATTGCACTTCACCTTTACGTCCGCGAGCTTTCGGTGGCTCGCTTCTTGCTGAATAACAAGGCTATCATATCTGTCGACGCTCTCGGACACAAAGAGAACAACAGTTGCATGACGCTTCAGCCTTGGAATACAATACTACTTGCCGAATCAACAAAACGCCCGGTATCCGTGAGAGGACATCTTTCGGAGAAGGCCGTGAGCGTACCAACTAGGGTCTCTTACACGACGACGAAGTCTGATCAGATGAGGGAGGCGCCTGTATCATGCTTCGGCTTTCAGTCGCTTTTGGGTTCAGGAGTCTGGCGCTCTGGTTCGGATCCTTGTATCTGCGACAAGAGGATTGATGCTGAGGGTCTGCCCAGCAAGCCATGTTCCTCGCAGTAGTACATGATCTCGCTGATCCTGCCTCTTCTTACCCCGGGAAGAGTTTTCATTTCACGTCCGCAGAGGGGGCAACGCATGTGAGACCTACCTAACTCTCGATGCGCTCGATCGAGTTTCAGTTCTGACCGGGCTTTCATCCTGTTGGATTCATAGCTCTTCCTTTGAACGATTTGTGCATACAATGATAATGTCCATACGTTGCGTTCCAGATGGACTGGGTTTCGCGACAATTGTAGGGTCCATCAGAGAAGCTATTGGTGAATCTTCGCTCGTAGGGTCTTTGGGTGCGAATGTACAGAGTCGAACGTTCAAATTCGGCCGTTCTTACCAAAGGGACGCGCACACATTGATGTGAACAGTCAAAGCCTATGCTTCCCCTGAATCTTCCAATTAAATTAGGATCGTCATAGATTTTGACGATAACCTGCGGCATACCCTTAGTCGGAGTGGTGCTCGTCAGCGGGCATGCGCACTCTCCATCATCTTGCACACGACGTGTATGACACTCAAGTTTGGACGTGGCGTTTTCCGCGGCGCGGAGAAGAGAAGAACTACGAGAAAGGTCCTTTCTCGTACTCGTCCGCATCTTTGTTTCCTTGGCCCTCGAGTAGTGTCTCTGTGTTCATTATGCCAGAAAGCTTGGTAGCTCTGGAAACAGCTTCAAAGATCTGCTTGACATCATCGCCTTGAAAGAAGGCCACGACGTCGAATCTGCCGAAGACAGCGTACGCATCCGAAACATATGCCATACGTTTCAGTTCATTGGAGAGGCTGACAGCTCTCGGCACTCTTCCTCCGCTCTTGATCAGCATTACCGCTCGAATCATGCCTCATGCCTCCGCGGCGATCAACGTTTCAGTGGTAACGACTTCTTCCAGGTTTCCGATCTTGGTTCCGAGATCGGTCATAGCTCCAAGATCGCTCACCTCGACCCGAACAACTACGTCTGCGGTTCCCATGACCGAAAACGCTTCCTTGACATTCGGGAGCGTAGCGATCTTCTTGGCCACTTGCCTGTGATGGCCAGGTCGAACCCTTATCAGAATGCACGCTTTCAAAGCCGGGTCATCCTAGCGTGACGTCCTCGTTGGGCTATAGCGTTTAGGTTGCATGTCGACTATAGCGCCAGGTGAGGGTGGGAGCCCGAGCAGGTGCCTTAGAGTGGGATGATTAGTCGTCTCGGAAGCTAGCGCATTCAGAGGGATTCCAGGGATCATCCCTTGTGCTGATCTGTCAGCGTGAGGTGCCAGCGGTTAAGTCTCTGCCAGCTGTATATAGTTCCGCGAACCGGTCGTAGCCCCTGACCAAGATACTTCTCATGTGAGAGATGACTTTCTCCGTGTCGATCTTGACGGGACATCTTTCCGTGCAGCGTCCGCAACGTAGGCAAGTGTATGCGACAGGTGCGGCGCGAGCGAGGTTTGCTACATGCGCGATCCAGGCGGCTCCGTATCCTATGAAGTACTTGTATCCGAATTTTCCGCCGACGAGCGCGAAGACCGGGCACTCGTACATGCAGCCGCCGCAACGGAGACAGTAGAGCACCTCTTTCAGAGCCGGATCCTTCGCAAGCTCGCTTCTCCCGTTGTCCACGAAGACCACATGCATCTCTTTTGGTCCGTGGGCGCCGTAGGTCGTGGTCTTCTCGATGTCGCCCGTCTTGCTGGGGCCGCTGATCAGATTCAGGTACGAAGGCGCCGAGTACGCATCGTAACGCCATGTCGCCTCCGCTATCTTGAAGCTGTCGCTGAGAGTTGGGGTGAGTTTCTCGATGCCGACTACCGCGACGTGGACCGGGGGAAACCCTGTGACTAGTCGGGCGTTTCCCTCATTCTCTATTATCAGAATTGATCCCGTGTCCGCGGATGCAACGTTTGCGCCACTTATTCCCACATCGGCCTCAATGAATCGCTGCCTTAGGAATTCTCTCGCCGCGGCCACCTCAGTTTCTGCGTCCGCCTCCACTCTCTTCCCCATTGCTTTCGAGAACAAGTCGGCCACATCCTCCTTGGAGACGTGCAAGGCCGGAACGACTATGTGCATCGGTGCTTCATCCAGCAACTGTACAATGAGCTCGCCAAGATCTGTTTCCCACACCACGTTTCCGATCTTCTCCAGATGTTGGCGGAGGTCCAACTCCTCGCAGGTCAGGCTCTTAGACTTCACGACAAGTTTCTTGGTTCCAACAATCTCGGCTACCATGCGTCTAGCATCGTCTGCGGTCCTAGCGAAGTAGGCCTGCCCGTGGTTCTCAGCGATATTGTCCATAGCCTGCTTGAGCAAGCTCTCCCAATGTTCCACCGAGGTCTCCTTGATCTTTCGAACTTCGTCCGCGAGTGCGAGCGTGTGAGGATGTTTCGCGAGTGTCTTTCGCAGGTTCTCCCTGTAGGACGCTGTCGCTCGTCCCAGTGCCAGCGCTATCTTCTCATTTCGCAGCGTCCTCATCATGCCTTCATAGTTCTCTCTGTAGGCTTCGCCTATTCGGTGACCCATATGCTACTGCGCCTCCAAAGCCATCTGAAGCAGCTCTGCGAAGTCCATCACCTTCAGCGTCCTTCCCGACGATGCTCTTCGGAGGTTAGCGAGACAGAACGCACATAGCGTCAGCGCCGTGTCAGCTCCGCTGGAGGCTAACTCCTCAACCCTTTTGGCAGCTAGCTGCTCGGAGAGATTCGGCAGCAACGTTTCAACTGGTGCACCACAGCAGGTTGTCCATCGCTTGTTCGCGTAGGGCACCTCTTTGAGAATGACGTTCTTCACTTGAGATAGAACCTGCCTAGGCTGCTCCGCCATGTTGAGTGTTCTAGCGAGGTGGCAGGGATCGTGCAGTGTGACTTCCATGGGATTCCTCAAAGCCATGCCAACCTTTTCCTTCCCAGCCAATAGCACTTCAGTGAAGTGAAGCGCTTCGACGTCGAAGTCTTCAACGAACCTTGGGTAGAGGATGCGAAAGGCTTCGAGGACATGCGGTGAGGTGACGATGACCCGTGTGACTTTCCTCTCTTTGAGAAGCTTGCTGACCTTTTTGGCGTGTTGAGCGAACTCTTCCATGAAGCCAAACTCGTACAGCAAGGCTCCGCTGTATGGTTCCTGTTCACCCAAGTATGCGAAATCCACCCCGTGTTTCTTGAGGACTTCAGCATGAGTCCTCATGACTCGATTGTAGTACGCTTCATCCTTGGCTGTCAGGGTGGCGAAGGCGCTGGCTGCATCAAACCCGATCTTGCGCAGACCCATTGCCAGTTTGAGCAAATCGCTTTCGTAGCCGAAGGGGCCAATCTTCTTGATCTGTTCAACCAACGTCAGCACATACGGTATGAGCTGATACTCACATCCCGTGTAGAGCAACGTCTGCCCGGAACTGGGTAGATCTAGCCCGCTCGCCCACGACGAGAGTCTACTTCCTGCAATTCCGAGTGGATTGTTAGACTTCTCCATGTTTTCTACGAGTATGCGCAGGACTCTTGGCACGTAGGGGGATTCTCGGTCCATGCAGCCGCATGAATGACATCGCCCTCTTATGGCGTTCGTTTAGGAAAATGAAATCCTTGCGGGGTGCCTGGAGGCGTTAGGAATGAGGATCATATTGATGGTCAAAGATGCCAGCAAGCGCTTGGAAACCCGGCAAAAGGTATGGAAATGATGGTACGAGTATCTTTGGTTTGTATTGGTGGCTGATTTGACGACATGAAAGAAGGGTGAGGCACACCCTAGTTTCGACCGAGCCGTCACGGGCTAAATCGTCTAGCTGATCCGATGAGAGTCGGCAAAGGCAGTATCCTTAATGTGCAGCGCCGTCGGAACTGGTGACGTCGATCGGATGTACAATGCGCCACAGGCAGACTGTCGCTTTAATCGCTTTGCTTGCAATCATTCTTGCATTGTCCGGGTCTATGGCTAAAGCGGCACCAGGTTCCTCCCTCATCGGGGTTCTAGCTCCGGTCGTCGTGCCTGCACTGATGACTTTGTACCTCATTCTGCTGTTGGTCAACAGTAAATGGATTGTTGAGGCTTTTGCGGCATTTCTTATGAGCCGCCCCAAGAAGGAAGGAGACAAAACGAATTTCCTGGCGGTCATTCTCGCGTATGCGATAGTGATAGTTCTTGCCGTCGCGCTGCTCCGCTTGGGTCTAATTCAAAGAGCCGTTACTTTCCTCCAGCAAAGTGCCAGCTCCCTTTCTCAAGCAGGGGGCCAATCGCTCACAACACCCGAAGGCCCAAACCCGTCTCCAACCAGCATTGCGCTTGAGTACTACAGCATCCTGATGCTAGTTGCAATCGTTCTAGCTTCCCTCTGCCTGGGCGTTCTCGGGTTTCACAGAGCCCTTACATACGTAGGCGGCTTTCCGACTACCAGAGAAGATGAGCAGCTCAGACATGAAGCTCTACAGGCTGTAAAACAGGCGCTGGCTAGTCTGAAAGAGACCGGGAAGTATCATGATACAATTCTAGAGTGTTACAGGCAGATGTGTAAGATCCTCTCAGATGAAGGGCTCGTGATCGCTCCAATGCAGACAGCACGTGAGTTTGCCAGCGATGTTTCAGGTAAACTCAGTCTTGGACGCGATTTCGTCACAGGCTTGACGTTCCTGTTCGAGGAGGCAAGATACAGTGACCATCCGATTGACGATGAGAAGCGCAAGTTGGCTGTGAATGAATTGCAGTCCCTGCAACGAGCTCTTGCGAGCAATGTGGTTGTATAAGCTTGAAACAACAAACAAAGGCAATTATCGAACTTGGTATAGCTTTTTCGATCGTGGTTGTGTTTCTGGATTTCTTTCTTGGCTCAATTCAGATCCTTTCTTGGTTTGCGCTAAGTATCACGTTCGTCCTGTTTGCAGCGTTCATCCTCGATTCAGTGTCCCGACTGATACCAAGAGACATGGTCCGTGCGTCTTATGTGCCTGAGCGACGCGACGGCGACTTGGAACGACTCGAGAGAACACTGGACGCGGCGATAGTCGAGCATGACCCGAAATCAGCTGCTGCACTAGAAGAGAGGCTGGGATCCATTATCTTCGGCATGACTGCGTACAGGACAGGTCTGTCACAGAGCGAATTGCGACAGCTTGCAGAACAGAATCCTGCATCTCTGGCGGCAATCGTGAGGGATGTACAGATCAGAGAGATACTTCACGGCCATGAGCCAGTGCTCAGAAGCGCAACTTCCCGCGAGATTGGAGTTCTTCTCACCAAGCTGGAGAGTGGATCCGTGTGAAACTCGAAGCACTCTCTGAGACCTGCAAGAGAATCCACTCAGAGCTTAACCTAGTGGTAATCGGCAAAGGAGAGGTTCTCAGAAAAATCCTGTTAGGCGTACTTGCCAACTCGCACATGCTCATAGAAGACTTCCCGGGACTGGCCAAGACCATGATCGCGAAGACGCTCGCAAATACGACCGGGTGCAAGTTCACGCGAGTTCAGTTCACGCCCGATCTTCTTCCAGCCGACGTGACTGGCACGTACGTCTACAATCAAAAGCTTGGGAAATTCGAACTAAGGAAAGGACCCGTCTTCACTAACATTCTCTTAGCCGACGAGATAAACCGCAGTCCTCCCAAAACCCAGGCTGCGCTCCTAGAGGCAATGCAGGAACGCCAAACCACCCTCGATGGAAGGACGCATCGAATCGAGAGCCCATTCATAGTCCTTGCGACCCAGAACCCGATCGAATTCGAAGGCGTCTATCAGCTGCCAGAGGCTCAGCTGGACCGTTTCATAATGAGACTCGGCGTTGGCTACCCAGAGAAAGCCGACGAACTCGAAATACTCAAGGGTCGAATAGAGCGCAAGCGCGACGATTTCAGCGTTAGAGTCATTGTTGATCCGCCGACCTTGGTCGAGATGCAAAACGCAGTAGAAGAGGTCCACTTGGACGATGATTTGCTTTCCTACATTACAGACATCGTGCGTGAAACACGACTTCATTCACAGGTCGAGGTCGGTGCGAGCCCACGTGGTTCACTTGCGCTCATGAAGCTGGCGAGGGCAAACGCAGCCTTCGAAGCGCGAGACTATGTGATACCAGACGATGTTAAGATGATCGCCGTGGAGGCGTTGGCTCACCGCATAATTCCTAAGGCGGCGTCGTGGGTTCGCGGGTTTGATTCGAAACTGATAATCGAGGAGATCCTAGGCAAGATACCGGTTCCCAGGGTTGACTGATGCCGCTTACAAGAAAGGGGCTCGGCTACCTAGGACTGGCATACGTTTTCATCGGACTAGCTCTCGTGTTCCGGAACCCGTCACTGACAGCCTTCGTGATTCCAATCGCGGTCCTAGTTTTCGCGTCGTCTCTCTTCTCGCACGTTGAACGGCCGTCTCTGAGAATCGTCAGAAGACTGAACCCGCCGCGGTCTTTCGGAGGCGAAAGCATCAACGTGACCGTGAAAGTCTCCAACGAGTCACAACGAGAAATCGACAACCTCGATTTGGAAGATCGCATTCTTGAACCACTTGCCGTAGAGGCCGGAACGAAAGCTCTTGCATGCTCGATGCGTCCCGGCGAGCAAGTCGAGTACTGCTACAGAATCTCAGCCCCGAGAAGAGGCCGCTACACTTTAGGGCCGATGGCTTTCCGCACAACCGACCTCATGAGCTTTTGGGCATACAGCGCCGAGATTCCTGGAACCAGCACTCTCACCATCTTACCCAAGGTGGAAGAACTAGGACCACTTGAGCTTAGAGCCAGAAGAGTAGGCCCTTGGCCTGGATCAGTTCCGTCTAGAAGGATTGGCATCGGAACCGAGTTCTTCGAGCTTAGACTATACTTGCCCGGCGATGAGTTACGCAGAATCAACTGGAAAGCCTCAGCGAAGACAGCTCGTCTAGTGACTAACGAGTTTGAGGGCGAACAAGTCACAGATGTCTTAGTGGTCTTGGATTGTTCCGAAGGAACATTGTCAGGGCTCTTCGATTTCGACGCTGCGGAGTTTCAAGTCGCTTTTACCGCATCGCTTTGTTCGCAGCTGATCCTTCAGGGTAACCGCGTTGGTCTGTCTGGCTACGGAGCAGCGAGGACCTGGCTGAATCCTGCATTCGGCAAAAGGCAGCTGCTGAGAATACTCGACGAGTTGGTCACAATCAAGGCGGGGCGAGCAACAATACCGATGGACTACGCTGTCCAGTCACTAGTCTTCGCGGTCGTACCATCAAGGTCTGTAATAGTCTTCATCTCGCCTCTAGTAGGTGAGGAGATCGCGAAGATCATCATGAACATCGCCGCCAGGGGCTACAGCGTGATCTGTTTCACGCCAGTTGCCAGATCTAGACTTGAAGGGACAACTGAAACGATCGTGTTCGCAAAACGAATTCTCGCGATAGAACGCAGAATGAGAATGATGCAGGTCGCCAGAGTGGCAAGATTAGTTGAACTGTCCCCTCAGAGATCGGTCAGGTCTGTATTGCGGAGAGGAAGCCCATGGAGAACACTGTAGCTTCCTGCGTTGCTCGCTGGAACATTTTTCGCATCCTCTCATTTGCCATCCTTCTGCTCACATTCGGTCTCGTCACGATCTCGTTTCCGCCTTGGCCTCTGTGGATGACTGGCTCGGTCGCGATTGTGGGCATTTTGTCCGGATTAGCGGCCGTTTTGAAATGGGATCGGATCTGGGCGAGAGGCACATCCTTAATCATCGGTCTGATGTTCTTCATCTGTCTGTTTTGGCGCATACTGTCAGCAACGGTCGAGGAGAACCTCGCTATGCTCCTGCTACTGTTCGTACTGGTTCTGTTCTCGATTGAAGACCTCAACTTGCTATCCAGACACCAAAAGCAATACTCCAAGGAGACAGTTGCTGAGTTTGCATCATCCATCACCGTATTGCAGAAGTCGATAGAACAGGTTCGCAAACAGATCGGCCGCTTAGGCTTGATCTTCGCAAGCTGCTACATCATTACGATAGGAATCGTGTACATAGGGGCCTTACTCGCTTCATTCGTCCCTATCCTATCTGATTACTCACTCTACGTTGTGGTCGTGTCAACCTCACTCGCGTTGCTCATGATCATACGCGAAGAACAAGCGCAATCTTCCGGGAGGGAAACTCCGGATTCGCTCGTTTCTAGCGATGACGCAAAGGAATATCGCGTGATCTCCAGTACGTGACATCAACATTCGCTGTTGAGTGCTGCAGCGTTCTATTTCTGAGGAGGAACTCCATGTGATGGGAGTTGGATCGGTGGAAGTAGTGTTTTTCCTGTCCGCTATCATTGAGGTGCTTTTTTCGTTCTGTCTGTGTAGATGACGAACATGTACAGCATGAAGAAGGTTGTTATGAGGAGTTGGAAGATCGCCTGAAGAGGTGCAGGAATCACTAGACTGAAGCTGCCGCCTGCTCCGCCCCCGCCTCCCCCGCCCCCTGGAAAGATTGATTGTGTGAACCCGGTAGCAATCACATACAACGCGGCTATGCCCAGTGTCGTCTTGAAGTTGTTCTTTACGAATGAAATGCTTCGTCCGAACCCACGCAGGACGCCAACATCGTCAAGTGCGACGGACTGCACCCAAAACACGGTGAACAGAAACACCAAACCAATGAACGTGATGATGACCAGCCAGACCCCTAGAGTGTTGCCGACAGCAGCAATGATCCGTGAGATCTCAGGTAGACCGCTTGGTATCGTTGGGAAGCCGCCGGGGGTTATGCCGGTCGGTTGGAAGCGCATGACTAGTGGCAGGATAACAGCAAACGTCGCTGCAACACCAACAACTATCAGTAGTAGGTAGATCACCGATAGGACGATAATACCGCCCAAGATTCTTCCAAAGTAGGTGCTGGTTCCAACCCAGAAATCGTTGAACATGGTCCTTCCCGTCAGCGCAGCATTCTTGTTCATTCCAGCCCACCCTGCCAACACGTAGGCGTATCCAAGGAGCGCAAGAACAATGATGACCGCGATCGCTACGACAGAACTTGGCACAAGAACCGAAAGTGGAGCTGAACTACTCGCCGTCGCGATCAGTATCGGCACAAAGATGTAGAGACCAGCTAGTGCGAGTGCTACAGGTATGAGGTATCCTATGATAAGCGGCGGAAGGAACAAGATCAGATTAAATCGCAACAGCTCGATCGTTCTCTTGAAAGACTCGATCAGATCCATTTCCTGCTCACAAGATGTCTACCATCTCTTGAGCTCTTAAGAATGTCGCGTGTGCGGCTGCCATGTGAGACTGTCGTAATTTGAGCCAGCTGATGAGATCATGTCGGACATGACCTTGCCAGTGCGCCAATGAAAAAAGGGAACCCGTCGAATCAGACGGTGAGATCTGAGCGGAAGTCTTGATTAGAAGCGCTGCCTAGAATCAGGCATGGTGCAGTCGTACCATGAAGGAGTCGCTTGCAGACTATCCTGTCGTGCTAGAGATACCAGTTGCATGGGGAGAGATGGATGCTTTACGCCATGTCAACAATGTCGCCTATTTCCGTTACTTCGAAAGTGCAAGAATCGCGTACTTTGAAAGGGTGGGGTTTTGGGAGTACATGAACCAAACTGGAATTGGACCGATCTTGGCTTCGATTCAATGCAAGTTCAAGGTGCCATTGACTTACCCCGACACGGTTACCGTCGGGACACGGATCTTGAGAATTGAACAAGACAGGTTTGTGATGGAGTATCAGGCCGTCAGCCACAAATCTAAGACAGTTGCAGCGGAGGGAGAAGACGTGATAGTATCTTACAATTACCGCGAAAACAAGAAGACCCTGTTGCCTGAGGAGTTGAAGCAACGCATTCTAGCGCTCGAAGAGTCTGTAGCCAAACCCAAATGACCGCGCTGTGTCGTCGTGATCTTCTGGTGCGCACACGCAGGTCGAGTCTTCTGATTATGTCTTAACAGAGCCTGGATAGGTCAGGACAACCCAGAACACAAATCCAGCAGGGCCAAACCCGAAAGCAAAGAAAAGGTGTTGCAGTGGGCGGTGCTTGCTATTCCAGTTTCTGCGCGATTCTCTCTTTGAAACGCGCCTCGTCGACGATTGCGCGCACGTGTGTGCCTTCACCAATTCTCTCTTTGTCGTCCCATGCTTCTACTCGAAACGTGATACGCCGCTTGTCTATCGATAGCACTTCTGCTCGTGCTCGAACTCTCATGCCTATCGGGGTTGCGGCAAGGTGCTTGACGTTCACTTCGATGCCTACTGAGGTCTGTCCAACCTGCAAGTATTCTCGGATCGCGTTGACGCTCGCGTTCTCCATTAGCGTGATCATTACGGGAGTGGCTAGGGCGGGCACTAGGCCGCTGCCTAGAGAGCTGGCAGTCAACTGATCCGTAACCACTTGCGCGGATTCCCCCGCCAAGCCGGGCTTGATTTCTCGCATAGCATGCCACCATCTTCATTCAGCGCAAGAGACCTCCACTTATAGAATGCCCTGAACGATTATGCGTCGTCGCTTCGCTAGCCTTTCCGCATGTTCTTGTTGTGAACGGTCTCATGGTGCGCACCATCACCCACACAGAATGGCCTGCAAACCGCACGACATGCGAAGTTAATAATCCAAGACGGTCAAGAATGACAATGGGCGTATGTGCTCGGAATGCTGATAATTGAATGACTTCGATTTCTCTTGACGAAATCGAGCAGGCTCGAAACCGTATTGAGGCATCGATTCTCCGTTCTCCTCTGACCCGTCTTGGCGTGGACGACGCCCCAGCCGAGATCTACCTGAAGCTGGAGAATCTGCAGCCAACCGGGTCTTTCAAAGTCCGTGGAGCAGGAAATGCGATCGCGATGCTCTCTAACCATGAACGCAAGCGGGGAGTGTATACTTGTAGCGCGGGAAACATGGCGCAGGCTCTCGCATGGCATGCGCGTCGGAATCGAATCCCCTGTACCGCAATCGTACCTGACACCGCTCCGGAAACGAAGCTATCGGCGATAAAGCGGTTTGGTGCAAACATTATCCAACTGCCTTGGGCAGAGTTCTGGCAGGTTATGATAGCCCACCGCTATGGTCCTTTGGAAGGGAGCGTGTTCATTCATCCATTCAGCGATCTTAGAATGATTTCAGGGAATGGAACGATTGGTCTTGAGATTCTCGAAGATCTCCCAAACGTTGATTCCGTAATTATCCCATTCGGCGGAGGCGGACTTGCCGCTGGCATAGCAACCGCCATCAAAGGACGGAAACCGAATACTAGAGTATATGCTTGCGAAACGGAAACCGCAGCACCATTAGCAGCTTCCTTCGCCGCAGGTTCCGCGCAGACAGTAAAACGGATTCCGAGTTTCGTAGATGGCATAGGGGCTGAGAATGTCCTCTCCGAGATGTGGGAGCTTGTCAAGTCTCTACTAGATGGGTCAATTATCGTGTCGTTGCGCGAGATTGCCTCCGCGATAGGATTGCTGTTCGAACGTAATCGTGTCGTCGCCGAGGGAGCTGGGGCAGCGTCAGTAGCGGCAGCGCTTTCGGGTAAGGGTGGAACTGGTCGCGTGGTCTGCCTGGTTTCAGGCGGAAACATCGACTTATCCAAGCTAATCAAGATTCTACACGGCGAGATTCCCTAGTGCCAAACGGCACAGTCATGATCGGAAAGTAAGTCTTCCTCTCGCGCGAGTCTCACGTTGGATAGGCACGTTAAGAGTGCCACACAATTACGAGAACAGCAACGCGGCTTTTCCTACGACCGCGCGACCGATCTTCGAGGTAGCGACCAGACGTTTGTGTCGTGTGCTTGGTTGGCTTGGTGCTGCTGTCGTAACTTGAGCTCACGTGTGCGCGCACCGACCAGCCCGCACCCTTTCGGCGCATTGCCGTTGACCTAGGACTAGTAGGTGGAGTTGATCTGAGAGAATCACTGAGGTCGGATAGCTTATCCTGTTGATAATGAATCAGTCCTTTTCAGGAGATTTGGTGCCTGAGCTTCAGAAAGAAACTGTGGAACATCGTGCTCAGTGGATACCCGGGTTCTGGCAAGACCGTGGTAGCGAGGCGGCTTGTCTCTGAGAACCCAACCTTCGTGAGACTAAGTGTAGATGATGTTCGCTCAATGCTGTACGGTACGTCTGAGCCGTCAACCGATGAGGAGTTTGTGTACACGTGTTTGGCTTCACTCCGCGACCTCGCCCTGAGAAGAGGACATAACGTGATTCTAGATTGCACAGCGCCTCGAAATTCCACACGCGAGTTCCTGCTTAAGACCAAGGTTGAGGACGTTGTGCCTTTG
>Ga0315268_10001959_pt1 | contig 23526 bp, 29 predicted proteins | sample C1_top_MG_FD_204535 | JGI IMG/M metagenome (GOLD analysis project Ga0315268, IMG submission 204535) | Sediment microbial communities from Yellowstone Lake, YNP, Wyoming, USA - C1_top | ecosystem: Environmental > Aquatic > Freshwater > Lake > Sediment | place: USA: Wyoming | collected 2017-08-01 | reverse complement strand
AGAATACTCTCTGCTACATTTGTTACAACGATAACTGGAAGGAGCTATAGGTAACTCGATGGTGGGAGTGAAAGATTCTTCAACAGTAAACACGGCTTCATACAAAGGGACTACATTCTTTACAGTAAGGGTGACCGGAACAACCTCTGTGTCATCTTGAGGTAGTCCTCCACCTGTAGTTTTAAGAAAGTTGAAGGCTTGTTCGGGAGTTTCAAAAAAGAACAGCTGTAACAATGAAGTGGGATTATCCAGCACACCATCCTGAGAAGCGATTACTCCTCCCAAGGATGGGACCTTCCGGTAGTACTTACCCGAGGACTTGCTCCTTAGAAGAAAGTAGTCTTTCATCGTAGGATTCACCTATAACTCTTCAACATCAATATTTTTAACGATCACTTCATCATCATTTTCTAGAGGATCAACAAAGTCCTTTTCGCCTTCCATGTAACTACGGACATTGTCATCAATATCAGATTCAAAACGAGTGGACTTATCACGATCAATATAACTAGCAACAAGAGGCTTGAGGCGGTCCAAGATTTCACGGTTTGGCGTAGTTACCAAGTCCGCAAGAGCATCTGCCTTTGTGTTGTAGGTAGCAAGAGGAGAAGCGGCTTCGCCTACAATCCACTTCTTACCCACACTGGAAATTAGATCATAATCATAGGCTAATTGACGAACGGACATATCGTCATCAACTCCCATACCAGGACGCATCCAAAGCGTTCCACCCCGGTACCCACCTCCACTCATTTTGTTCTTAAGAACACGAGCTACAACTTCAGTGGCAATGAAATCACCCTGTTGATTTACAGGGAGTTCGGGGCCAAGAACCCAGTCATTCACCCTACCATCTCTGGTATAAGCCTTGCCTGCTTTCCACGCCTTCTTGACATTAACTTCAATCATAGCAGACATCAAGTAACGGCTTGCGCGGCCACCAGGCAAAATGTAGGGAAGGTTAGTAAACGAAGGATACTTTTGAGCCATTTCAGCTTCACGCGTACCATCAATACGGTCACGAACCTGGTTCACCATAAGGAACGTACAATTATGTTCCTTGGCGTGCGGAATCATCAAGTCAAAGAAACGCTGCATAGTCTTAGCATGTGCAGCGTAATTAGCCGCGAATGCTTTACCCTTTGAACCCTTCATGATTTCTTTGGCTTCAATCTTTTCCTTCATAGCGGGAATAGAGTCAAATACAAACAAACGAGTTCCCGCCAACATGAATTCCATAACCTTAGCACAGCAGGCTTGAACGGAGTCCGGAGTGTAAAGTTCCGCCAGGTCGGGGTCAACACCAATAGCTTGTAAGTAGTTCCAGGACAAAGTTCCTTCAAAGTCGCAGATCATAGCAGGTTCACCAGTCTGCGCCTGATAATTTGCAACGGTCTTACAGCACATGGTAGACTTACCGCCGTGTTCTTGACCATGAAACTGAATAACTCTACCACGACGGGGTAGACCACCCAGTTGCATAGCGTTGTCCAAAGCAATCATACCGAAGGGGATTTTCTCTTCGGCTACTTCGGATTTTTGAATGCGCCAGTCCTCGGATTTAATGTTGGCTTTCTTCAGAGCTAGAAACTTATCGCGACGTTCTTTAGGAGTAAGTTCACGCGGATCCTTGTCTGCTACAGTGGCTTTCTTCTTTTCTTCCTTTTTAATGGGGGTCATATGGTATATGTTTTCCTGTCAAGTCTGAGTTTTGGTGACCGAGCATTCTTCAACAAGATTACAAAATCCTTCTTAGTGTATGTATTAAAATACCGTTTATTCCAAAACAATCCCTTGATTTCGGTCCGCTGATTTCGTCCTTTTCCTTTTACCACTACTTCGGAGGAACATAAGGTTTGTTTGAATCTTTGAGGAACTTCCGCTTCTTTCCCTAACAGAATTGAAGCCGCAAATCTACCCATAACAGCTAGAAGAACCGCATCACAGGCATCGGTATCTAATTGAGGGAATGCCTTAGCATCGTCCAAATATTCATGAGCCTTGATTTGGTTTTCTATCTTATTCTTATTTCCCCTCTGGGTCAGACCCATCAGGGAACGCAAAGTAGAAGCATTCGTCTGTAGGATGTGTACTTCAGCAAATTCAAAAGGCATTCCCCCAGTAACAGCAGAAGGAAAGCTGCTGATTTCTTCCAGGAGAGCGCAGTGGATTATGGCATTTATGCGGTTAAGAAAATCATCATAGGGAGTTGGCTGCTCCATACTGATAATCAACCCAATCTTACCTTTCCAGGTATGGCCTTCCCGTTCAATTAAATCATGTAAGAGACTACAAAGATACATAGAAATCAGTTTACTGCGCAACCAAACCGGGTCTTTAGTTTCTTCTGGTTTTGCAGACCCCACATCTGACCAATTAGCAATCGTCCAGTTTTGTAAACTCTCTACGAAAAGCAAAGCATGACCCGTACGAGACAAGGATGGATCTATACCAAGGACTACCCAAGAATCCACATCGTGCTTCTCAGGGATCCTCAGAGGGATGTCAACCAATGAACGTTTTTCTTTTGGCATCAAGGCTTTCCATTTCTATAACATGAAGTCATTTCCAAAATCTGTCTTGTAGATAAGTGTGGCGTCTACCTACTTGTTAAACAAATCTACCCGCTAACTAGGTCAGTCTCCTTACCTCATAACCAACTTCTTTTCCTAATTGAATTTCTTTATCCAACATACCCTCTTTTATGGTTTTAATCCATTTTTTAGTTTTAGACAACCCAGGAGGGAAAAGCCAATTGAACCCGTTTGACTTAACCCGTTGACGATCATCAATGGAGCACCTTCCCTCAATAATAATATCGGGCATTTTAGCATATTCAAGGATCATCCCCAAGTCGGGTTGTCTACTAAGGAGAGTAACCATGGTGAGTACGTCTCCTGCACCAGTGTGTATGAAGTGATTTAAAATTCCGTGTTTAGCCGCCACATAGAATAACTCTCGTGATCTATAATCTTTCGGCCATTGAATATCTACCATAGGGTCTAGACGAAGTCTATTGGGAACTATAGAACCCTGTTTTTCGGCCCAAGCGTCCCACATTGGGAAATCGAAACTTTTACCATTATAGGCCACAAAAACATCAGCACTATTTGCCCAAGTCATTAATTGGCGGAAGGCTTTATCCGTGGGCATACCATATTTTTCACACAATTCAGGAGTAAGACCATTTTTCTCCATTGCTGCCGCTTCCCAGACAGCATTGGGTTCATAAACAAGGTAATCAGCTACACGGATAATTCTCTGTAGAACGGTGTCCCACAATGCCACACCCACTTCACAGATGGAGTGCGTGTGAGGATCAAGCCCTGTGGTTTCAAAGTCAAGTAGGAGTAGTATCATTAGAAAATTAGAGCCGGAGATCTAAACGATCTCCGGCTCCCCTTTTATCGGTAAGAGGTTTACAGCGAATCAACGTCGGACAAATCTGCTTCTTCGGCCTTAACGCTGGTAGAAGCAAAAAGAGCCTTATAACCAAGATTGTCCAACTTACGGCCTAGCTTAGACTCCAGCTTTTTGCCGTCTTTGAAAGGAGTAAGAGCAGCTGTGACTTCAGCCACCAGTTCAGGGTTACGACGCCAGATAGCCTTCTTGTTAACGCGCTTCACTTCAAACTTATTGTTAGCGAGACGCGTCATCTTGATGTCCAACATCTCAACAGGAACCTTATCCTGAGATTCCTCAGCATCCTCACTGACAAGTTCACTGATAGTGCGGAATACTCCACGTCCCAGCTTTACGAAACCCACCTTCCATTCCACGATAGGATTCTTGGCGCTGTCGGTAGGAAGACCACCTTTTTGATCGGCGTTAGTGTAGAGAAGGACAAGAGCTACAACGTACAGGTAGGACTCATCCAGCTTTGTGCAGCAAATAGGCTGCTCAGAAAGAGTTCCCTTGGTTGGGCGAAGGCAGCGATAGCTACCTTTCTTTTCCCCATTTTCAACGTAATGGGTGTAAGCTGCTTTAGCTTTAAGCATGTCCGTAAGCAGAGAAAACCGTATGGACTTTCCTTTTTCAGGATTGACTTTCTCCAGACCATCTGAATACGAAGTAATCTTTTCATCACCAAAATCAACGTCCAGGTCCTCATCCATAGCAGCGGGAGCCGGGCAGGGTGTAGCAGTGGCAGTGGTGGCAGTTGCTGTGGTAGGAGGGGTTGTGGTGGTCTTGGTTGTAGCCTCCGTTTTTGCTGCAGGTAGCGCGTCTAGCTCATCGTCATCTTGAAATGTAGTCATACGGTTATCTCCTAGTGTTCCCCTTTACGGGGTATATGTGGTTATTAATACTTGAAAAACAAAAAGGCCAGGGATTTCTCCCTGGCCTTTTATAGAGTTAATAATTAGAGTACGAACTTGACGCCAACGCCAGCCGTAACACCTTCTGTACGGATGTACTTAAATACACTCGCTACATTAGAAGTAGAAACAGAAACATTCTGCGTTAAACGGATATGATGGAACAATCCACTCTTAGCAAGAATAATTTCGTTCTGAACGTTAATTGTGCGGTCATTAAAACCCGTCACAACATTAGACCCTAGGACTTCTCCCACGATTCCTCCCCCAGTGTTAAGACGGTCCTTACCAGGCAGAACATAATTGACGATGATGCGATCGCGGGATAAGTTCAATCCTACTCCGACAAATGGGCGAATCTGGTTACGATTGAGACCAAGATTGAACCCATACTCACCAAATAATGCCTGTCCGGTCAACACCTGATTTGAATAGGATACTCCGGCTCCGACAAGAACTACTCCACCTAGCTTATAATAAGCCGAGGCTGTGAAAGTTCCTGTGTAACCGCCTTGGTTGTTAACCACCCCACCATCCAGAGAAATGAGAGATGGAGTTGTAAGACTGGCTGAGTCGAACTGACCATTGGCATCGAACAGCAAATGCTTGGTGCTGGATTCAATACCACCACCGATACGATAGTTAGGATTTGAAGTACCAATTGCCGCTCCGGTTCCCGTGACAGACAAATTAACGTTAACATAAGGAGCAAACACACCATTCTGTGCGGAAGCTACTCCTGCAGATAGGAGGACTAGCGCGAGAACAGCAATAACTGAATTAATAAATTTCATTGATTTTCCTTTCGATTTTTAAAAATTTGGCCCAGTAAACTCTTAATACTGTATTTTCCAGATTCTAGCAATTTTCAAAGCACAAAGGTAGGGGTCATACTTTAGTTGTCGCCATTTAGAAAGTTCTGAAATAGAATTATACACTCTATCTAGGTCTAGAGCTAGAGCTTTCAATTTCTTAATTTTTGCTGGAGATATCCCGAATCGTCTAGCTGCTGGTTCATCATTATCTCTAACCAGAACGTAACCTACCAATTCCCTATACAGAGCATTTAGTCTGTACTTAGGGTCTACCCCTTTAGGCATCCAGTTTCCTTTAGACCAGGGAGCTTTCCAGAATTCAGGTTGAGCGGGGATTTCTCCTGCTATCACCCAAACCGCATTCCACAATGCGGCTCTTACGTCACCGATTTCTTCCTCAGTAAGAATATCACAGGCTCTATTTACGGATTCTTTGTCTAGTTTTACATCTAAAATTTCCATGGCAGACTTTATAACGGCTGTGGCCGAGGCACTCCCCTTTACTACAGGAGATAAACTCCATATACCTGTCTTTAGACGGAGTTCTGGTGAGATTTCTATGGATTTTGAAATAAGAACTTGATACAAAGTAGGAGTGTCTTTTAGAATGTCTTCATCTCTAACAACATCTACTTCTTTACAAGGGACTCCGAAAAATTGTTCAGCGAAACGAGTTTGAACAGGATCATTACCAATCAATATGTTATTACGTTGAAAACGCGCCTTAGATAACAGAACTGGTGTCGTCGGAAATTCGGGAGCAGCGGCAACACCAGTTCTGAATTTACTCATACAGTTTAGACTTGAGATTCTCTACAGCAGCGGTAAGGGTGGCACCGATGCCCTTGGTAACAACTCCTGCCGAAGTGATCGTTACGGTCCAAATATGTTCTAACTCATTCACAACTTTGTGTTCAACAGCAGCCTCTTGAGAAACAGCCCAAGCATGTGCCTGATTGAACTTCAATTCTACTTCAGCGACAACAGCATTACGAAAAATGTAGATCAAAGCCGTCAGCAATCCTGCTAATCCTAGAATAAGAAATGTACTCATAGAGCCTCCAAAGATATATTACTTAGTTTTTCCCCAAGAATGGATAATCTTAGGAGAATGTTTTCTTACTTGGGTGAATTCATCCTCTTTGACTGTTTGTTCTTCTTTACGAAGAGAAAATTGAAGCTGTTCTACTTTTTTAATAATCCAAGTACCTACTGTAGAATTGACACCAAAATCAGCCAACCCTAAAATGTCTAGGAAGCCATCTTCACGAATGGTTTCAATTTGTTCAAACTGAGGATCTGTGGGACTGTAGACGCCCACCGCATAACCTCCTCCGCTACGAACCGTCTCAAAAGCATATATATCACTGACTCCGTCTCCTACATAAATAATATGCTTAAACGGTATGCGACGTTCATTTTCTGGTATCCATACGCAGGCGTCAAATTTCCCCTGTACGGACCCTTTAGATATCTCATTAAGAATTCTTACTTTATCCGAAGGAATGACAGTTCTAACTAAGGATTGTATTGTGTCACAGGGAATTATATTACCTTCTTTGTCAAAGACATAGTCTGTGTAATCTGCGCCAAAAATTTCTGTCACACAATCTTTAACAAAAGGTATTTCTTTAAGCATTGAACGAATACCCGAAGTGACAATATAAATTTCCACTCCATGGGTCTTCAGCCTATGAAATAAGTCTTCAACTCCAGGGTAAACTACTATCTTCTTACCCAGTTCACTTAATTTCTTATTGTTTAATCCTGGTAGAGTTCCGTTACGAACAAGGTCTAGGATAGAATTAAGATACGCATGTTCTATGAAGCATTGGAGTCCCAGATAACTGGAATTAGCATAAGCCTGAGAATTACTAGTTACCCAAAATTGTTTCTCATCCACTCCATACTCTTGAAATATGGGCTTCTGCATATAATGACTACTTAATGTTTTATCCCAATCAAACACCACTGCTAAGGGTCTCTCAGTAAATAGCATACAGAGTTAATACTAGTTCTCTAGTGTAAGATCCGTTTTTGAAGACTGAAGTCGAGAATGGGCCTTACTCAATATGTCAACAAATTCCTTAGCATCTCTAAGATGCATCAATACTCGTCTTCCTAGAGTGGTTACTACTGCCACTCCACCATCGATTTCAACTAATCCATACTTTTCTAACACAAGCATAAAGCTCTCTAAAATATGAGTCAATACACGAGTAACAAATTGACTTTTTTCTTCAGGAGTCATCTCTCTGTTATCAACACGTTCTACATTAATTGTGATCATCTTTTCAAAGGGTTCAATCAAATAGGTAGCAGAAGGAGAATCTAATTCTCCTAAAATACCAAATAACATCTTCTGTAGAACAGAGGTAGGGAATTCTGAATGGACTTCTTTGACAATTTCTAACACTAGTTCTCCAACTAAAATCGTCACACCAAAAGTACTCCCCCATTTGCTTCCCATTCGTAAGTGGGGCATCTGTTCCCATTCAGTCAATGTAGGATAATTAGCATATTTACGAAGAAGCCCCTTTTCTTCGTTCATAAATTGAAGAGTTTCTTCATCTGTAGGGTTCACACTTTTTAGAACACGATCACCCGCAATTTTCAATAATTCATCATTAGCGCGACGGCTAATAATACGCTTTAGCGTTAGGATTCTATACAGATCTTGAACAGTTTCTATCGTGGCTACGGGCATAGAGGGTCTCTAAGGTCTAGATACTACCATATGGGCAACATTCGCCTTAAATACAGACCCTCGTAAATTCATCAAACTGTTATGAGTGTCATTTATCTTCTTCCAAATAGTTGGATCAGTCCTTTGTAGAACATTCATACTGTAATGAATTTTTTCATAAGCCATCTTCACAGCTTCTTTATCACGGTACCCCGTGGCATAGAAATTGTCAACAACTTGTCTATACACACGGAGACTTCTTGAACGGTGGAACTCCACTTCGTAAGGAAGATAATTTTTCGGTAAAAGTAGGAGAAGATTTTCCCACATTTTGTCACCTCTGGTGGTTCGGTACTACTCCCAGCATTCTACAAATGTAACCTACCAGAGAAGGAATTGAATGACACGCCTGGGTGAAGTGTCTATCTACGCAAACATAAAAATAGTTCCTTGGATATACATCCACTACCCACTCAATATTTTTAGTTAACGATTTTACACGTAAATTCGGATTACCTGCATGAGAATTCCTCCAAGACATTTCAAGCGGAGTATCCATAGGCACCAATGATCGGAGAGCACGAAGCACTATATCAATATCCGGTTTACGGGGATAGATTGGACGCTTCTTTCTCATACTATTTGTTCTCTCACCTAATAAATACCTAAAATCGGAGAAATATCTCAAGCGTTTGAAGAGGGTGGAAGCAGAATTCTTGGGTCTGCCTGTAAATCATCAAATTGGTCGTCCTAAAAAACAAGGGCATCCGTCCACCACGTTGGTAGCCTTGCCCTATTAAGGAAACTGGAAAAGTCGGCGTCAAGGATAAAGCAATGACCCTTGTCATCCTTGGTACGAATAATTCTCCCCGTAGCTTGAATCATAGTAAGCGATGCTTGAAGAGTATACCAAGCAGGATCGCGACGCATTCTAGCCTTAGTATAGGGATCTAAGAAGGCAAACGGTACCTTGATCAAGATGCAAAACCGCGCCAGATCTTCTTTAAGATCCAATCCCTCATTCAGACTGGGCGAAATCAAAACCGTGGCATCAGGACGCTCAAAATGCTCCGCAACAGCGGCATCACGAGACCCAGGTATCCCTGTATGTGTGATAATCCTATTAGCATGTTTAGTGTTACGCAGGTAAGCGGTAATAGCCTTGTTAAAGGCATAGCTGTGAGTATGAATGATGCCCTTTTTGCCTTCATATTTATCCATAATCTTCTCAATGAACTTTAGCATTCTGGGCATGGTAGCTTCACGTTCGTTCCAATTCATTTTGCCCACGGGCTTGTAATAGATGGGACGATTTTCAACTGGGAATTCGCTGGGGAGGGTAAGAACAACGGCTTCCTCATCCTTTATCCCCAGGCTGCGCATAAAAGTCACTATGTCAAGAATGGTCGCGCTCATGATTACAATCATGGAAGCCTTACGGAAGAGAATCTCATCAGCCACAAGAGTAGCAGTGAGAGGCTTGATAAGAATCTCAGCCTGAGTGTCCCGCTTCTCATCGTCTTCAGTAGTGAAGCAGAGCCAATTGGAGAGATCGTCAGAATTCATAAAACGATTCAGACGGCAGATATATTTATCGTAATTATCCAGTTTCTTAACCAACTTCAAAGCATCTTCCTTACGACCTTCAAACTTGGCTTCGTCAACCTGATTTTCCAATTCCGACATAAACTGCTGGCATTGGGGGATGAAGGTATGAAACAGCCAATCGCGGCAGGCAATATTTTCACCCGGTTTGAAAACAGGAAGAGCGCCAAGTCCGATTTCCTTCATGCGCCACTTAGAAATAACCGTGTCGGCAAAATTAAGTAGGTTACTCTCGGTATTGTGTCCTTCATCCAGAACCAACATATTGCGACGAGGAAGTTGCCCAGCATACTGAGTTTCATTCAAATAGTAGGCAAAATTGGTAGTGCCCAGAGAGTTGGCGATGAAAGCCTTCTTTGCTAGTTTATAGGGACAACTGGGGCAGGTGGTACGGTTGTCTCCACCCTCAGTAGAATCGTTCATCAACGCGCCGCTGTCGCAATCGGTGTCAAAAGTGTCGCAGTGATAATTAGCCTTACCACGAAGTTCAAGCAAACCAAAGTTTGCAAAATCATTCATATACTGTTGAGCAAGAATTTTTTGAGGGGTGAGAATATAAGCACCTGGTTCATAACCTGGAGCATTCCAGGTCTTAGCCCAGGAAGCGGCAGCAATAGCGATACCGCTATTATGAGTGACCGTAAAGTCACCTAGAAGAAACAGTCCGTCACCATTTAAGGTAAAACCGAAATAGTCTCCAAGTCCTTTTGAAACTACGTTCAGACCCGAACGTAGTGCATCCTTGATTTGTTTCCTAGACTGAGACTTTTTACGGGGAAGCAAAACGGGGAGTTCCTCTAGCCCGGTGCCGTAAAAAGTGAGTACATAAGACTTAAATCGCTTTTCTGATTGATTTTTAACCCACTTCATCTCAAATTGTGCTGCAAAACCCAAAGAGCGGGCTAGGTACCTAATTTGATTTGCTAAATGCGCCCACTTAGTGGCTATCTCGTAAGTTCCGCTCGAAACATAGCCATCTGAATCCACCAACCCGGCTAGTAATTTCAAGCGATTTGAGCGCGAATTTGTGAGGTAGTTCATGGGTATATGTTTGTTGTTAATCACCTTCAAATTTTGCATTTGTATCAGGAGACCATTTTCTTCTTTGTTGTTTCTTCCCCGCGATATGTGATAAGAAGGGCAGTCACTTTCGTCTTTCCTATCGTCAACGGTCACGCCTAGTCCATACTGAGCCGCGACCTCGTAAATGTATTTCTTAATCTCTTCATCGGCGGTCGTAATTTCGGAAGAATCACTGGAGCCGTCACCCAACCAAAGACCAAGAAAATAGGGGTCTACGGTAAGGGGACTTTCAGGAAATTCTACACCCACTTTGTAACCTTTCACACAATGCTTGAACCATTTGCATTTTTGAATATAATCACTGACTGAAAGTTCTAAGTGATCCCCAATCACAAATTTTCTATGATAAACCGTATCTGGGTCGGAACTCTGCCCTTGACTTATCTCTCCAGAATATTTCAATGCCAGGACATGGTCTCCGTTCACTACATAGGACTCAAAATGAGACGTTTTCTTTTTGGTGTCGGAAGAAATCTCAAACATTTCACCTGTGCCTTGCGTCAAAGATAAAATAGTTCTGGGTTTAGAATCTGGTCCCATCAACTGATCCCCGATTTGAAGACCCTCAACTTCCCGCAAAGATCCATCAAACATCAAAACTAGGGTGCCCCGGCCTAGACATTTTCCTATACCCGTAGGGGCTTCTATGATTACAAACTTCTTTCCCTCTTCCTTAGCGCGAACAATAGCAGACATAGCACGACGCTGAGCTTCACGAACGGTAGGAAACGGAAAATGATCTTCAATATTGGGGGAATATTCTACGGACAAATTCTTAACGAAGCTAAGTGGCTCCGTCTTAATTGTAACGAGTTTGTCCGAAGTAGACATTAGTTGTTGCCGTATACCATTTGTCCCTCTTCAGTCACACCTGATAATGATCGCCACAGTCAAGGCAAGTATGGCTACCGTCCTCGTTATTTGTGTAATTGTGACCATATACTTCACAAGCCAGCCATTCTTCTGTTCCGGTCACGTCTTCGTCGCGATTGACTTCTTCCATGGTAGGGTTCCTCCACAGGTATTCTACCGGAATAAGACGAAAAAGGTTAGTTTGTTCTAGACTAAAAGTACTCTGTAACAGTCGCTAGTACAAGAATATTCTTGTATTTCTTCATTTTCTATGAGTTGTCGTTCTTCTTCGGGGAGAAATTGTAGTATACCGTCAGACAAAACAGAAATTCTATCTCTTAGCGTATTATCTGCAATCTTGACTGGGTAAAGTTTCAACAGATCCTTCAATTTAGTAGAGAAACTAAACACCACTTCAGGGGGAAGAAGACGAGTTACTCCACACTTTATTAATCCTGATATTATTTCTCCTCCCCTCTGGTTTGGGTCATCTACATGATTGAATACACAATTGAGTTTCAACCAGACCCGTTGACGCTCATTCATATTATTCCAATGAGGGAGGACCCTGTAGGCACGTTCTTGGACTACATCATCCCACATGCGTTCAATGATAAGATAGTTCTTCATCTGTAAAATTTCATCTCTATCCATGATAATGAAACGTTCACGACGAGATTGTTTTTCTTCTTGAATTAATCTTAGAGAGCAAATGGTGGAGTTAGCAGAACTTAGGGAACAAAGATGAAGTTGAGAATAGGGTATACTAGGGAGAGTTTCTTTATCGAATTTCTTACCAACTAACAATAATTCGTTTTTAACTTGATAAAAATCTTTTTGCGGGAGTCCCAATGATTCTACTGTGATTCTTAGGGCCATTCTACTCCTGTAGCATCTAAATGTAACCCCAGGTGTCCTGCGGTTAAGATACAAAGCATCTTTGTGCCTAGATCTTCTGCGAAGTAGTAATGTTCGCAATCCATTTCTACTTCTTTACGAGTGTCTGAATCTTCTTGATACTGAAAACTACTCATGATGAGTTAATACTCTAAAGTTAGTCGTGTGTTGCTGTTACATTTAAAATCATAGGAGCATAGATTAGCGTGGATATTTGTTCCACGAATCCCGTGGAAGATTTAGAAACAATACCACCCGTCCAAACCGCTGTTGAAAAACCATAAGTCTGCCAAGTAACAGCGGTGAGAGGGGACAAGCTACCGTCGGTTATGGTTCCCGAAGTAGGCCATGTTGGAACGGTTCCTCCACTAGTACCACCTACTGTAACATAGGCCACTTGTCCATTTCCAATATAAATAGCCTGGTCACTAGTGGTATAAGCGTGATTTGCTTGCCAAATAGCCATGTTGGCTGTATCTATTTGAAGCTCTAATACTAGGGTGTAATTGCTATCAAAGAAAGAAACCGGGAAAGGAACTGTAAAAGTCTTCCACCCAGCCACAGCGTCTGTATGGGTTGTAGAGAAAAAATACCTAAAAGATTGTGTGGGTTTAGCACTTGGTTCGGTTAAAAACTTACTCATTTTATAAAGCCTCTAGCTTTATATGTAACTCATAAGCCATGGTGTTAGTTGAAGAGGTATATCCGAACGTGTAATTAATATTGGTACCTGCTTTTGCATACACCACAACTGTACCACCAACAGCTGTTCCTGTCGTATTTGCGCTGCTAGACCAATCTGCCTGCGCAATAGTTGTCTTTGATACGCTATCTGTGGGAGAAGTGTAGTTAACTTGAAATCCACTAGCTCCACCCAAAGTTGAGCTAGGAGGACTACCACTGTCTGCTGTAGTAATAGCGGCTGACCACGAAATACGATACATACCCGAAACAGGAGGAGAACCAGAAGGAACAGCATATAACAAAGTAGAAGTTTTAGCTACTGTCTGAGCGGTCAAATCAACGGTGGCATATTCAGAAGGAATACCGTTAGAAACCGTAGCAATGCTATTGTAGTTTGTAACAGCACCTGTCAAAGTTACAATGGGGAGACCTACTGTACCTGTAAAAGCAGGAGAAGCGGAGAGAACGTTTGAACCCGTGCCTGTTGTAGTGTTCGATAGATGTGTTCCTACAGATACCCAGTTAGCTCCATCAGATTGAACAATCTTAGCATGCCACTGCTGACTTATAGAAATACTAGAAGCACCGGAAATTGTCTGGGCACTCGTAGTGTTAACGGTAATGGTTCCTGCTGCTGAATCCACCTTATTTATAATATATACACGACCCTTATTGGCAGTTATAGTGGCATCGGGGAGGGTCAGAGTTATACCTCCTACTCCTCCGGTGGCCTTAATAAGAGCGGGGCCGTTATAGACAGATAGTGCTCCGGTAATACTCACAGAAACTACGTTATAGACTGACAAAGCATCGAGAGAGTCTAGATCGGCATTTATCAAGGTTCCCCAAGTATTGGAGTCTCCTCCGACACTTGGCTTACTGAGACCCATGTAGGTTGTTGACGTTGGCATTTTATTCCCCTAATTACGTTCCAAAAGTTAAATTACAGTCTTTCTATTCGTACCGACACCCCGTAAGTGGGTGATCCAGTCTTTACTAAGGTTGATGAAAATGAAATAGGCTGTCCACTTACGGAACGAACAACCGTAGAGCCACTAGAGGCATTTGTATCACTTAAGTCCAAAGGAGTTATAATTGGAGTGGTAAATCTAGTCCCAGCTTCATCTGTCCAATAAATTGTAGTCTGTAATGTGTCATTTGCGGGATTGTAGACTCCGGAACCATACAAACCAGTTCCATAGGGAGAACCCCCCGCCGCCGCTCCTGCCACGGTACACTCTTCATAGACAGAAACTCTGTAGACTCCATTATCTACCGGGGTGGTTAGAACAATAGGTCCTACCGAAGCAGTTTGTCCTAGGTAATCTGTAGAAGCAATAGGAGCAACTTCTATCAAATTTGTAAGAGTATTGAAGAGTACTGTTTTGTAAGTTCCCATTACTTAACGTTCCTTGAAGGAAAGATGTTTGGTTTTTTAACTATTTGAGGAAATTCTTCTTCAGCATCAGAATCCCGCATCACATTTACAGGGCTAGGTCCAGTTTGATGTTGAGTCCACGGCTGGGCTTGATCGCTAACTTCTTTCTGTTGCCCGGACGTACCCCCACCAGAACCAGTTTCTCCACTGATGTCGTAGCCATACCCTAATTTAAAGAGCTTAGACTTGAACACGGTGCTCCCTCTATTTGGGAGCCGAAGTTATTTTGTGGAGGAAATTAAGAGAAGAATTTTCTAATAGATCTAATCGTTACAAAAAACAGCCACCCCTAGAAGAACAAGTAATACGGAAAGAGGAGGGGTCCAAAATATAAATGGGGTTAAACGGCTGAACAGCCAAGTGGCTAAAAATAGACACACAAAAATTCCCAGCATTATACAAAAGATGTTTCATACATCCAACACAATCTGTGGGTATTCAGAACTGCCACGTTCACTGGGATAGCCGTAAGGATTACAAATAATTCGGGTTCTACCCAATGTATAGTCACAAGCCCCATGCGTATGTCCATGAAACCACAGTCGGGGTTGCTTCTCCAAAATCAAGTTTGATTCGTCGCTTACAAAGAACCTATTGGTGCTAGACCCTCGGAACATAGGAGGAGTAGAATTGGGGTGGGGAAGATGATGTGAGATAACAATGGTATCCTCTCGTACCAATCTATCTGCGTTGAAACGGAACTGTAGATTGCTACCGTAGACCCAATTACGAATGTCTTTGATTTGAGAAAAGTCTGACAGTTCCCGCTCGTACAAACTGTTAAGTCCGTCGGCATTGGGAAACCACATACAACCACCGTAAAAATGAACTCCATCCAAAGTTATTTCTTCATTTCGCAACCAATGAATATTGGGGTACTTCCCAACATAGGCGGCGATTTGAATGTCTGTTTGTTGAGAATTGTTTGAGCCGTAATATTCGTGGTTGCCCTCAATCCAAAGAACATGTCGTGCTTGGGCTGAAGCCCATTTAAAGAAAGGAAGAATGTCCTGTTCATGCTGACGCTGGATAACTACAGAGTCCCCTGCTACAACCAGAAAGTCTAAGTTAGGAGCGATGGGCAGGGACGCCAATAGACGCTTTGGTCCCTGATGAAACTCCGTGTGGAGATCTGAGATGAGTTGAAGTTTCATACTCTTATATACTACTGTGGAGAGAGAAATGAGTAATATTGGTAGCGCGTACCAGATTCGAACTGGTGATTTCTTGGTTGAGAACCAAGTGTGCTGGGCCTCTGCACTAACGCGCCAAAGAAAATGGCGGTGCCAGCGGGAGTTGAACCCGCGCTTTCGCCGTGACAGGGCGACGTCAGTTCCGCTTGACCATGGCACCAAACTTAAAACTGGTAGCCTCGGAGAGACTCGAACTCTCTTACTTGGGTTGAAAACCCAAGATCCTACCCATAGACGACGAGGCCAAAATTATGAGAGGGCATATTTCACACAGGATTTATCTATCCCTCTCACGGCTCTCTGTGGGCCGTTTTACTACCACGGAAGAGGATGTTTGTAATCACCACCCAATTCCGTAATCTTCTTCGAATCCACGAACTTTTCCAGCTTGACAGGACTGTAGGCGCTTGCTACGTTTCCACCTAGCCCATATTCAAGACAGAACAGCTTGTTAAACGGATTCAAGCCTGCCCAAGAACGACGGTTGATGTGACAGTGCCCGTGAATGTTGATCTTTGCGTACTGTGGCAAAAAATCAACCGGGTAATGACTCAACCAAACACGTCCCCAAAGCATTCCGTGACAAGCGAACGAAAAACCGTTACGCATCCACCAGGTTGCCGACTTACTCCAGTCATGGTTTCCCATGACGAGAATCTTGTTCCCCGGCAGACTGTCCAAGATTTCCTTGGCCTTGTCATATCCCCCTATGATAACGTCACCAAGGTGGATAACCGTGTCTTCCGGCTTTACGGTGTTGCGCCACAACTTTTGAATGCGCTCACCATATCCTTCTGGCCGGATGCAATACGTTTCAATCCCGTTCGGGTTGAAATGGGTATCCGGAATCAACCAGACATTCATACAATCACCTTCTTTGGAGCGGTGTTGGACCGACGTATCATCGTTGGCAACGATGCGCTCTACCGTTGAGCTACTCCCGCAGATTTTACTCCTGTTTTATTCTACTGCAAAAATTCTGGAGCGGGCAGCCGATACCGATTCGGCGGTCATCTGCTTGGAAGGCAGAGGTTTTGCCATTAAACTATGCCCGCATATGGTAGGCACGGAGTGAATCGAACACTCGTTTTACCCATGTCAAGGGTACGCTCTAGCCACTGAGCTACGCACCTAAATTGGTCCCAAGGGGTGGAATCGAACCACCGTAACTGGTTCTTCAGACCAGGGCACTCCCATTGTGCTACCAGGGGAAAGCCGAGGAGTCCAGTTCAACAGACGGTGCGAGCCGCTGCCAATCCTTCCTCCCCGTGTTTAGGAATCCCGGTCGCATTTCAGTCGGCGAGGAGTCGAACCTCGCACCAGCGGCTTAACGCCGCTGCTCTACCATTAAGCTACGACCCACGATCATCCCAAAACTTGGTAGTCGTGGTAGGAATCGAACCTACTCATGCCGCCTTATCAAGACGGTGCTCACCCGGAGAGCCTCACGACTAAACTCTAAAAACTTGGTACCGCCATACCTGCTCAAGCTACTGAGTTTACTCCAGTTTATCCCAGTTTACCCCAGTTTACTCCTTTCTAAACTAAACCACAGTAAACTCCAAAAACTTGGTAGCCCGTGAGGGAATTGAACCCCCCTATTCCGGGTGTAAACCGGACGCTCTGACCGATGAGCTAACAGGCTAATGCGTTAAATTTGTTTGGGTAGGTCCGGGTAGCGAGGGTATTACCCCTCAATACCCTTGGTATCTTCGCCACCGAAGGTGACGACGACGATCCCCGTAAACACTCCTACCGTTCCTTTGGTGAAACGGTTCGAGTTGGTGATCGTCTTCATAATAATCTCGTTTTGGCCGAGGGAAGTACCTTGCGGTACCTCCCCCGATGGTGTTCCCCAACATCTTACGACATCAGACTACATCCCCAACTTCATCCGTTCTCCACCTGACTAAAAGTGGGATTCCCTTGAACAGATTAACTCACCAGACGCGGATCCTGGTACGGGAATCAAGTTTCACTGAGCTTCCAAAAGCCTTTCGGCCTCAGGAAGCAAAAACTTTTGGTGGATGTGACAGGACTTGAACCTGCCGCCTTCTCGGTGCAAGCGAGACGCTCTCCCAGATGAGCTACACACCCAAAACGGAGATTAGAGGCTGACTGCAACGCGCTCCCAAACATAAAACCGTCATAGCAGCCCATTTCTGGGTTTGCTAGACTAAAGGGCCAGTCCACTCAGCAACTGTATAATACTCAGAAAAAGTTCAAATCACAAATTCATTATCGCTTTTCTAAAGATATTCTACGTGTGGATTTCTAGAAAAGCTAATTCTTTTTAAGAAAAGACAAAACTTTTGCGCTGTGCCCGCCGTGCTTGAGCGGCGTCGCCACCCAATTCGTTATGATTCTCTCTTGATCTTGTATATAATCCTTGAGATATTTGATATCCCGCTCCGTATTTCGTATGGAGTCTGAATGCAGTTTCGCATAACGAGGATCGGTGTCTGTAGTCCATTCCTTAACAGTCTTGTTTTGCTTATAGCCTTCCCAAAGCAAAGAAGGATGACCAGCCTTCAAATCGGAGAGATGTTCTTCATTGGATTTAAGTTGGCCTTCCAAGTTCTTCTTAAATGCTATATTGGCCTTGTTGGAAAGTTCCAGCGGTTGGTACTTAACTCCAAAGCAGTTTCCTTGGCGATAACCAAAATAGTGTCCGTAACCTCCACTAATTTGAAATCCATGAGCTACCATAAAATTTCCCGGACCCAATTTGATGACGCGCATACAGATTCCACACTGACCCGTGTGAGTAAGATCAGGAGGAGGAGCATTGGGGTCCGGTTTGCGACCCTTTTCGATAAAAGGCTTGACTTGTTTCAATTGGTCATAGATGGCGGCAACTTCTGTGTAGAGATCAATCATCTCTTGCATCTTCGGATAGTTCTCTTTTTTCTGCCACTTGAGAAGACGCTTGAGATAAGATTCGGCAAGGTGAGGACCAAAAAAGTAAGGGATTAGGTTGCGTGGATCGTCGGGCCAGCGAGTGAATTTAGGATCACGATTGGCATCGTTGAACTGTTGACTAACTTGATCCATGGCTCCTTCGCAAACAGAGGAGAAGAAGTGCTTAATTTCTTCATACTCAACATTCCATATGTGTTTGGAGGAGAGAGACTTCTCAAGAAGATCTTTCATTTCGGAAAACTTTTGAAAATAGAAAGCACTGTGATGAGGCTTCTTCTTATAGGAGGCGTCAATGAGAGGAGTATTCATGTGGCTTCATTCTACGAGCTAGAAAGTTAAAGCAGCTAATCAATAACTCTTTTCACTCCATCCGAGTAGAGTATAATTTGGAGGATTCGTGTTGGTTCACATCTCAAAGTCAAAATTCATAGCAGGACGTCAATGCCTCAAGCGCGAGTGGCTGCAAATCAATCAGCCTCAGCTGGGAGAAGAAATCGGTATTGGCATCAAAGAGCAAGGCAATATCGTGGGTGCGTTGGCGCGAAGTAGTTTTCCTGGTGGAGTACTAGTGGAGACTTTAGACTTTGATAAAGCAGTGGCCGAAACCGCCAACCTCATGAAAGACCTCGAAGTGCTTGTTATCTTTGAAGCCGCCTTTCGCCACAATAATTTGAGGGTCCGATTAGATGTGGAGGAACGCTGTGATAACAACAGGTCAACCTAAAACAGCTTTGACGGAGAATTTTGAGACCCTCCAGAAACAGTCTTTCTCGGTAGATAACGGGGTGGTGCGCAAGGTCCGTGAACAAGCTGAAGGAGTAATCGAAGAAACGGCGGCGCGATTCGGATTACAACAATTTCCCTTTCCTCCGGGACCAGCGCCCAAAAAGGGTTGGAAAAAAGCAAACAGAGCCAAGGCTTGGAAAAAGGCGTTTAACGACCACGACTCAGGTGTGTGGATGCTGCCCGACGGCTTTGTAAGGGAACCCTTCGGAACTCAGGCCTCTCCTGACTTTGTATTCATCTTTGGAAAACAGCTAATCTTCATTGATATTAAGTCTTCAAAGGACGGGCGTCCTACCCTGAACGACAATCTCCCAGCAAAGAACACGATTTATGTTTTTCGCGAGCAGCAAACTATCCCGTTTCACTTTTGCTCAGGGTTCCGATCTTGTCTCCGAAGCCATGAGGGGCTTGCAAGCTGAATATTGGAATGAACTTAGGAGAGTGGGCGCATCCATGAATGCCAAACGTCCTTCTGGAGAATCTGCTGAATTTGGTTGGAGAAAGTGCTTTACCTTCAACTCTAACCCGTTTTCTGACAAGATTTTAGGATTAGATCGTGTAACCAGAGAAGATCGTGTACTACAGCGATTGGTGACAATAGGGTCGAACCTTACCACCGTCTCCTAAACGAATCCGTTCATACTTGTCAAACTCACAAAGTGCCCCACCCATTGTTTGAGCGGTGATTCCGGTGAGTTCTGGTTCATTGAACCCCAAAGCCGCCACTATTAATCTCAAAACATTGACTTCTTCAATCCAAGCAATGCGTTCGGCTGCGGTGAATCTTGGGAGAACACCTGTCTGACCAGGTGGCGCGAGTAGAAGATTTTGGTTAATGGGCCTCCCTAAAATTCTATTTAATCCTCGGATACTACCGGGGCCGGGCACCACAAATTTCCACCAGTCGTCTGCGCCGCGCAACCATTTTGTGTATTTCAAGTCACAAATCACACGGTAACTGTACCAACCACCCATCCAGGGAGCTTTTGATAGACGATCAAAATAATGAGCGATAGATTCTTTCACCTGAACACGAAGATCCTTACGCAATTCCCAAACGGGATTGAATACATAGTGAACTAACATGTCTTCCTGGGAACCGTGAAAACCCCCAGAAGACTTCTTGTGTCCGACCATCAGCTTATAGGCTCGACCATTACACCAAGGGAGCTTTTGAGCCTTGCGAGCCTCTACGACTTTCTTGAATTTCTCAGGATTCCAGGGGACGGGAAAGCCTAATTCTGCTGCAGTGGCTGGGAAATTTATACCACGTCGAAAGATGACTTCTGAGAACCAAAGATCAGGATTGTCCTCGTGGGGGTCACGCCAGTTAGTTTTCAGCCATCGCGTTGTTTTGTCGTCTTCACAGCGGAGATTGCTAATGAAGAAATTCTGAAAGATGAGATCGTTTGACCAAGGCCACAGTTGTCCGGAATCCTTGAGTTTTCGGATATGCTCCCGCTCTACCATAAAATCCAGCAGTCTTTGTAACTGATTATCAGACACAGCGTTCCCTCACTTTATAATACCTTCTAAAGCCTCTTCATTAGCGATTCACTAACTTCCGTAGGCTCAGTCAGAAAGAAATAGTCGGCGTTTAGATTCAACGCTCGCGCTATCACACTTAGCGCCGGGCAGGGCTGATAAGTTCATTCCGCACGGCGAGTTAGTTCCCAGCAAGCGGGCAATTGTTCAAATTTTCAAGCCTTGCAAAATCGACCCCGAGGTCAAAATTCCAGTATTAACTCAAGAGGCTTGCAAAGACGGACGTTCTAAGGAAGCTCGCAAGGGCAAGGGTGACCTCAGGGAGATTGCCGCCTCGGAAGTCAAGGTCGTTGAGAAAAAGACTCGGGGACCAAAGAAACGCAAGAAACTGGCAGCCGACAAGTGCAACACCTGCTACCCCACTCGGGAAGAGCACAAGGTGACTTCGAAGGGGTTAAGAGAACAGCGTCAATTCTGCAAAAAGATACGATGGTTGGCTGCTTCAGCAACAGCAGCGTAGAAATGAATAGCTATTTTTCGTCCTGTTCGGTAGAATATCTATATGGATCCTCTACGTCAACTCGCTGCCATGCCCGTAATGATTCCAGATTATAATGAAGATGATCTTCAAGAACATATCCTACGCCACTTGTCCATTTTGGGCGCAGAAACGGGGGAGCGCGAAGTTACCCTTTCTGGTGGGGGTAGGACAGATATTCTCTATAAAAACAAAGAGAATTTCGGACCCATTGAGGCCATGGTACACGACCTTGATGATGGTCACACTGCACGCGGAGAAGAATACTTTCTACGCATTCAAGAACGATACGGAAAAAGCGGCCCTATCAAGTTTGTGGCAACAGGGTATGGCTCCCGGTTTGTTCGATTACTCCAAAGGTCCTTTTACCAAGATGCCAACGGAAGTTTCGTAGCTTATCCGTTTGAACTTTGGAAGTATAAAGCAGATCCAGTGCGGGGATTTATCTACGAATTAATTAACCCCGATTCGCTTCTACCTTCCAGTGTCACAAAATCGCCCCAAAACCCAACCTTTGAAAGTGAATTATCTAAAATTTATGCCCCATCCAATAAAAAGAGAAGTAGCGCAAATAGGGGTCAAGTGAAGGCTGTAGTACATCCTGTGAATAGCCGGGAACTTGTAACAGTCGCGCTTGATGATACCCGATTAGTTGATCGCATACCTACAAGCAATATTCAAGTTTTGTCGGAGCGAGACGGAGCGTTTGTCCTGGGATTATTAAAACTTGATCCCTCAATCATTTCACGGCTACGAGTTGGGGGTCTTACTGATAAAAACCGCCAACCACTTACATACCCTCAAGTCATGTATTCTGTTTTAGATAGGTGGGGAATAGATATTGATCATCTCCAATCAAATCAGGTATTAACAAGTATGCCCTTAATACTCATAAAAAACCACCCCTTTGGTCAATGGTGGAGCTTTATTGACCGTGACTTAAAAGACAACCCGGATATGATGGTTGATATTGCCCCAGCCCGTTGGCGTTGGAGTTTGCAGCATGAAAAGGTGCGAGCTAAGTATCTTCCCGGCGTGTATCGTATTCTACATCTTCCCCGTCCTAAAGAATGGTTGGACGCAAATCCTGATTTGGGGCTTGATATTATTTACTGGGACAAAAATCACCAAGGCCGCCCCCTAGCAGAATTTTGTATATATGGACAACAGGCGGAGCAGCGTAATTTGAACGAACTCCCGGTAATACCCAATACCACTCTTGCTGTTACGATTATCAAGAAACTTTTGGCCGCCGTTGAACGTCATGGCCCTTGGGCCGGAGCCAGTCTGTCGCGCTTTGGGGTACGCGACCCCTATGTATGCGGCTATAGCAAACTTCCTCCAGGAACTGCTCCAGTTTTCACCACTGCTGGTAAATTGACAGGAGGGACAATTCAGTTTGTCGCTGATTCTGCATTCAAATTTCCTTCCCCAAGTGAATCCACTTTAATCATAGGAAGAAGCTGTACTTATGGTTTAGTCCCCTTAGTGGCAAGAGGCCTTTTACGAGGTCATAACGGCGCAAAGGTACTCAACCCCGGCGTTAGGTGTGGTGAGGAGTATTTAGTTTTGGCAGAAGGGTCTGCGCAGAGCATGGAAAATGGTCGCGCAATCATAAACAATCCCATCTTTCGCTACGCGCTTGAGCAATACACAGGGACCACAGATGTGTGTCAGGAGCGATTTAACATCCTACCTTATTTTGATTTAGCCAGATCTTGGAGTATCACAGAAACGGCAAAGCACCTTGATCTTGAAAGTGAACTCCCGGCTATTCTTGCCTTGATGACGGAATAACATGAAACAGGGGAAACGAAAACAAGTACGAAAATTCGGGGAAGTATTTAGTCCTGATCCATTGGTATCCTTAGCTCTCAACCAATTACCTGTCAAAATCTGGGGAGATGTAAGTGCTATATTACTTGAGCCAACTTGTGGTGATGGGGCCATCGTAATTCAATTGCTTCAGAAACGAACTCAAGCATTGGGAGGAACGGAGGAAGCCGTATTAACTGCTCTTGAGACTATATTTGCAGGAGAAATTCAAAAGAAAAACATCACGACTTGTCGTAAACGACTACTGACTTTTGTTCAATCCATAACTCAAAATCCAAAAGCTATTAAACGAGCAAAAATCATAATTTCACGCAATATAGGTTGTCAAAATCGGCTCAGTCAGAAAGAAATAGTCGGATGAAAAATTTAGAACCATTACGAATCTTCATG
>Ga0315268_10001958_pt1 | contig 23572 bp, 19 predicted proteins | sample C1_top_MG_FD_204535 | JGI IMG/M metagenome (GOLD analysis project Ga0315268, IMG submission 204535) | Sediment microbial communities from Yellowstone Lake, YNP, Wyoming, USA - C1_top | ecosystem: Environmental > Aquatic > Freshwater > Lake > Sediment | place: USA: Wyoming | collected 2017-08-01 | reverse complement strand
AAATCTTACCACCCCAGGGCGGCGTAGCTCAGTTGGTCAGAGCATGCGGCTCATATCCGCAGTGTCGGGGGTTCAAATCCCTCCGCCGCCATTTCCTCACACAGTATTCCGTCCTCAAAAATGATAAAATAAGGCCCGATGGACGTCTTACAAGCATTCAAGAGGGCCGTGGAGCGGAACGGGCTCGTCTGTCCGGGAGACAGAGTTCTGGTCGCCTTCTCGGGCGGTCCGGACTCGACCGCCCTGGTTCATCTCTTGCTCGAGATACGGCGGCAGGTGCCCATCGACATCGTCCTGGCGCATTTCAACCACCGCTTGCGCCGGACGGCAGGCCGCGATGAGCGGTTTGTCCGCGCCCAGGCCAAAAAATGGAGGCTGCCCCTAGTGGTGCAACGCCAGGACGTCAGAACTTTTGCCCATCGCAGGGGCCTCAATCTTGAAGAGGCAGGCCGCGAACTCCGCTATGCTTTTCTCAGAAAAGCGGCTGCCCGCGCCGGCGCTGCCAAAATTGCCACGGGCCACACGATGAACGACCAGGCCGAGACCGTTCTGATGCGGCTGTTGCGTGGAACCGGGTCACACGGCCTGGGAGGAATTTCGCCTGTCGTCGATAAGATGATCATCCGGCCGCTGCTGGGCATCGAAAGACGTGAGCTGGAGTCGTATCTCCGGGGAAAAAAAGCGGACTTTTGCCGTGACGAGAGCAATTTGAATCGTCGTTTTCTTCGAAACAAGGTGCGGCTGGAGCTCATTCCCTACCTCCAAAGAAACTATGACCCAGGCATCATCCGCGGCCTCAGTCGCCTGGCGTCCCTGGTCCAAGAGGAAGACGAATTCCTGGATGGGCTCGCCCGGGAAAAATGCGCCCGCCTGATTTCCACGGAAGGGACAGCGCGGCTTCTGGACATGAGCCGCCTTTCTTCGCTTCCCAAGGCGCTCGCCCGCCGCTGCGTGAGACGCTATCTCTTGGAGTTGAAGGGTGATCTGCGGGATATCTCCTATGGGGATGTGGACGCCATACTGAGATTGGCCGATGGCAAAGACTTTCATCTTCATAAGAACTTGATCTTGCGCCGCGAAAAGAACCTCCTTTTTCTTAAAGAAAAAGCGGTTCCTCAGCTTCGCTATCAATATCTTTGGGACGGCCGCGGCATTCTGCCTATCGGTGAGATTGGCGCACGCTTCCAGGGAGAGAGTATCCAAAAAGCGAATGTTTCGGAGTTTCTATTTGACGACGGAGTCCGCTGTTATTGCGACGCCGGCAAGCTTCATCTTCCTCTTCTCGTCCGGAGCCGCAGAGAGGGCGATCGCTACAGGCCGCTCGGCTCGCCCGGCCGAAAGAAGCTCAAAGAAATCTTCCGGGCCAAGGGAATTCCCGTCCAGGCCAGGGATCGGCATCCTGTTTTTGTTTCGGAGGAAAGGATCGTCTGGGTGCCGGCGTTGCCGGTGGCGGAGGAATTCAAGGTGACGGCCCGGACGAAGACCGTCTTTCTTTTTCAGAAGCTATAGATAGTTTTCCTTCCAGATCTCGAACACGAGAAGCGCCCAGAGCTGGTGACTGTAATTTTCCCTGCCGGCCAGGTGGGCGTCCATCATCTGGCCGATGGGGCCGAAATTGAACAGGCCTTCTTTCCGGATCCGTTCTTCGCTGAGGGTACTCAACATCAGGTCTCTGAGTTCTTCCCGCAGCCAGTGTTTGATGGGGATGCTGAAGCCTTCCTTGCTCCGGACGATATTTTCGCGGGGCAACAGGCGTTCCATCGTCTTTTTGAAAATCCATTTTGTCGTCAAGCCGTGGAGCTTGAGCCTTCCCGGAAGGCGGAAGGCGAATTCGACGAGCTTGTGGTCGAGCAGAGGCTCGCGGGCTTCGAGAGAGACGGCCATACTCATCCGGTCCACCTTGACCATGATGTCATCCACTAGATAGGCCTTGAGGTCCAGGTAGAGTTCGGCGTTGATCCGGTCGAAGCCAGCCAGGCTGCTGAAGAGGCCTGAAAAAGGCGGACATTCCCGGAGGCGGGGGATCCCGCCCAGCCGCGCCTTCAGTTCGTCGGAATACAAGCTTTTTTTCGCTTGGTTCGACAAGAACATCATCCAGCGCAAGTGCCTCAACCGTCCTTGATACTCGAAGCCCTGGCTGAAGCGCCGCGTTTTGTTCCAGACTCCTTTTTTCTGCTCGGAGGGCCTGAGCCAGCCGGACGCTACTCTCAGAATCCGCCCCAGGGCCGGCATGGCGGGAATCCGGGCGAGCTTTTGGGCTTGGTAGTGTTCATAGCCTCCGAAGATCTCGTCGCCGCCGTCCCCCGAGAGGATGACCTTGACGCGCTGTCGGGCCATCTTGGAGACGAGATACGTCGGGAAGATCGAGAAATCGCCGAGGGGTTCGTCGAGATGGCGGATGAGCGTTTCGGTGAGATCCAGCGCCTGCGGCTCAAGGATGAATTCCTCATGTTCGGTGTCGAACCTCTGGACGATGCGCCGGGCATGCTCGAGTTCGTTGTAGGTCGCGTCTTTGAAGCCGATGGAGAATGTCTTGAGAGGCGATGCACCCAGCTCCCGCATCAGCCCGACGATTGCCGAAGAATCGATTCCCCCGCTGAGAAACGCCCCCAGCGGCACATCGCTGATGAGCCTCAGCTTGACGGATTCCTTGAGCAGAGAGTAGAGCTCGTCCATGACGTCGGGGAGCGAGGTCTTAGCCGGAGCGGCGGCCGCCTCATCTTGCGGATAGATGTCCCAGTATTTGATGATCGTGATCGTTCCGTTCCTGTAAGCCAGAAAACACCCCGCCGGCAGCTTGAAGATATTCTTGAAAATCGAGTAGGGCGCCGGAATGTACTCGAGGGTCAGAAAGAAGTCGAGGGCTTTCGGCTCGATCTCCCGCTTGACGGCTGGATGGGCAAGGATCGTCTTGATCTCCGATCCGAAGACGAGCGTCCCGTCCGCCAGAAGCGTGTAATAGAGCGGCTTAATCCCCATCCGGTCGCGGACAAGCAACAGCAGCTGCTGGCTTTGGTCCCAGAGGGCAAAGGCGAACATGCCGCGCAATCGCTGGACAAACTCCTCCCCCCACTCCTCGTAGGCATGGACAATCGTTTCGGTATCGGACTTGGTATTAAACCTGTGGCCGCGGACGATGAGGTCGTCCCGGAGCTCCGGGAAATTATAGACTTCGCCGTTATGGGCGATCCAGATCGTGCCGTCCTCATTGGAAAGGGGCTGGTGGCCTCCGGCCAGGTCGATGATGCTCAGCCTGCGGTTTCCGAGGCCGATGTTCTGGAGGATGAAGACACCCTCATCGTCGGGACCCCTGTGGACGATCTGGCGGCACATCATTGTCAGAAGCGAAGGGTCGATCGGAGGGCTGCCGGAAATCCTGGCCATCCCGCAAATTCCGCACATTTATTGCCTGGGGATGACGTCCAGCTCGAAGAAGGCGCCGAGATACCGCTTTTCCTCATTGGACTCGATTTCAAAGTAGGGCGTGGCGCCTTTGGCGGCCTTGATCTTGATGCGATGGAGGTCGATATATTTAACCGAGAAGCCTTTGCCGACCGAGAAACGAAGCGTTCCCCATTCCTTGGCGCCGAGAGTGATCTTTTGGACCTTTCCATCGACGGAGACTGAGATTTCGTTGGATTGGCGGGGATTGTTCAGGAGCCGAAAAACCAGCTCCTTAACCGGAAAATAGGTCTTGAGAATGATATCCGCCTTCCGGTCCCCAACCGTCCACCAGCCGTTGTCGCTCGGGTGTTTTTTATGGAAATTGTCGTTCAGGAAATAGAGGAACCTGTCGTTATAGGGCGGAACTCCCCACTGCTGGCGCCGGGCATCCGGGTTGGCGTTGGTCGGGAAGTTATTGACGAGCGTCATTTCCACGGGGAGGAGAGTGAAGGGGAGCTTTTTGCAGAATATGTACGGACGTGAGGAGGACTGAAAAGGATTGACGATAATCTGGGAGATGAAGATCGCCGCCATGCCCCACGCCACCAGGACTTGCTTGAGTTTAATCTTGAGCGGGGGAAGAAATAGAAAGAGCGGGTAGATATTGAGAAAATAGCGATTGGCCAATGACCCTCCGCCTCCCCCGTAATTGTCGGGCATGAGGATGATATAGATCAGGATCTCTGCGGCGAGGACGATGAGGACGAGCCACCTGTCGAGGGATTTCTTGCCCATGACAAAAAGAATCAAGGCCAACAGGGCGGGGAAAAAGTACCAAGCGATGCCCGTGAACCGGCCGAAGAAATAATAGAAAATATTATAAAAAATAAATTTAAAGGGATAGAGAAAGCGGCCGAAATAGCCTTCCGAGGTCATGGTCACCTGGTTGGGCGCGTTATCGAACGTCACATTGTCTTTTTGATAAGGAAAACTGAAGTAAAAGCTCTTGCGCTCTCCTCCCTGGAAGTTCCATCCGGAAGCGGTCATAAGGGCGTTCGAGCCGAAAAAAACGCCCGCGGTCAGAGCGAACAGGAGGGCCATCGCCACGGCCTTGAGATATTTCTTTTTGAGCAGGCTCCACAAGACGAGCGGGCCCACGATCACCACGTTGGGCGGCTTAGAGAAGGCGGCGATGCCTGCCAGAAAGGCAGCTAGATAATCCGACCCTTCGGACTCCAAGAAGAGCCCCAGCCGGCCTGGTTTCTCTTCCTCAGGCGGAGACGGCGCTTCCTTCTTTCTAAGTTTATAGAGCCACAGAAAAAGCACTGTGAAGATAAGTACCAGGTTGAAGAAATCGGGAGAAATCCAGAGGAAATAAACTCCGGCGATGGAGGCAAAGAGAAAAGTAAGGACCTGAATCAGGGAGAGCCCCGGGCTGTTGGCGATCGAAAAATATGAAAACCCCATGAGGAGCAGCAGGAACAGGAGCAGGGAGTGGAGAACCAATGGGCCGTTGGGGCCGAAGACCCGGACAAAGGGTGCGGCGAAAAGCGCATAAGCAGAGGATTTGGCGTAATAGATTTTTTCGTTGTTTGCTTTTTTGAGGAAGATGCCGTTGGGCCCGGCGGGAAAATCTTCATAATAGCGGATGAGGTCCTTCTTGGTATACTCCAGGTCGCGATCGTAGGCCAGGCTCTGGGCCATGGCATAATAGACGGCCTGGTCGGCGGATAAAAAGCCCTGATAAATGACCGGAAGATTGATAAAAAGTGCGGCGCAGAGAAAGAAAAATACAATCAGCCGCAGGGCTGCCGAAGCGCCCTTTTTCCCTTGGATCATTTGTCCAATCAATACCATAAGGATAGGGGTAAATTCAAATGGTTCTCTTGGCTCTCGAAGAGAACCGCTAAAACGGGAAGGGCGATTAGCCTGTGGGAATCATGCTCAAATAGGCGGAGATCAGGCGGTCCCCCCAAACCAGAGCGACCCAGGCGGCGGGCGCGAGGAAGGTCCCATAGGGAAGAGAATATTGAAGATTCTTTTTTTTAACGAGCACAAGCAGAATCCCGACCAAGGCTCCGGTGAAGGAGGCAAGAATCAGGGTCAGCAGGGTTTTTTGCCAGCCGAGATAGGCGCCCACCATGAGCATCATCGTCACATCGCCCAGGCCCAGGCCTTCTTTTTTCCGGACAAGATAATAGGCGCCGTAGATAAACAGCAAGAAGCCGGCGCCGACGGCCGCGCCGATGACGGCTTTCCAAAATGTTAGGTCGGGCCGAAAAAACGAATAGATAAGGCTGATGGCAATGCCGGGTAAAATGATGCGGTCCGGCAAAATCTTGTGATAAAAATCGATAAAGCCTAGAACAATCAGCAGGCTGGAAAAGAGGCAGGCCGCAAAAAACGGCCAGCGGATTCCGTAGCGTCCGTAGAGAACCAGAAAAGCGGCCGGCGTGAGCCATTCGACCAAGAAATACGTGAAAGGGATCGGCTTCCCGCAAGAGCGGCATTTGCCCCTGAGGATGATATAGGAGAGGCCGGGGATGTTGTCATAAAATTTGATGCGCGTTTTACAGGCTGGGCAAGACGAAGGCGGATGGACGAGGCTCAGACCAAGGGGGACCCTGTAGATAACGACGTTCAGGAAGCTTCCCCAGGCCAGCCCGAAGGCGCCGATAAGAATTATCTTTTCCATGGAATGACCGCCGTCTTGACCTCGCCGGTTTTTGGATCGTAGATATAATCTTTGTTGTCGTAGTCTTGAGGAATATATGGAAGCAGCCCGGCCCTTACGATGTCGGACAACCTGTCCGGATAACGGCCGTATTTCGCCCTATGCTTTTCGAGCGCCGACCTGAGGCCGCGGATATCCACGGTCGCTTTAATGTTATAGAGATTGTTCGAGGCGATTTTCCGGAGCCGTTCTTCCTTGGCCGTGTCGTAAACCTCGAGCCATGTCTCCCAAGCGGTCTTGATGTCCCAGGCCTTGAAGGACGCGTTGGCGTAGAGCCGCTTGGCGATGTCCGGCGCGCCGGGGATCTCCATCGCTTTCTTATAGTACTCCTTCGCCAGGGGGAAATCCCGCTTATAGATCTGAGCATAGTGGCCGGCCTCGAGGGGAAAAATCCACATGTCCGGATTCTTGGCCAGCCCCATATCCAGAATTCTCAGGGCCAGGGGGATATTCTTGGCGTCGTACAGGGAGATCAGGGCTCCGACCTCGTAGGGGTCGACATACCGAGGGTCGAGCTCCGAGATGATTGAAAAAACATGGACGAACGAATCGAGCCTGTTGGGAATGTCGACGTTTCCGAAATACTGGATGGCCCAAATAAATACGAGATCGGCCATGAGAGAGGAGAAGCCGAACGTCGCCATTTTCAAATACTTCCCCGATGGAATGTATATGATGCCCGAGCCGGGGATTTTTTGGCGGGGGATGCGATCGATCCGCAGCTTCAGCCCCATGACCAGTAGACAGGACAAGCACAGGATGAGGACGAGAGAAACGCTTTTTTTCATCGCCTAGATGAAATCCCTGCGCCGGAAGACAAGCACGGCCAGCATCAGGATGAATACGGTGTAGAGGATTCCATAGGCTGCCGAATAGAGCAACGTCTGGGCCGGGATGGCCAGCCCGTGGACGACTTCCGTTTTGTAGTTAAAATTTTCGAGGTCGGGCAGGATCGTATAAGCAACCTGGGCCAGGACTTTGAGGGCTCCGGCTGGGATTTTCTTGATCAGCGTTTCCAGGCTCCAGGAAAAATGGCCGATGAGGGTGAAGCAGAGCGCGAACAGCGAGCTCAGGATGGGCGTGGAGAAGCTCGAGAAAAGGATGGCCACGGCAGTGATCAGGATGAGCTCGACAAAGACAAACAGCACGGCGAGCAGCAGTCTCCAGTCGATGGCGGACGTGTAGGCGAAGACGAGCGCCAGGAAAATGATGCTCATGAGGAGAAGGATGACAAACAGCGTCAGGACCAATCCGAAAAACTTCCCCAGGAGAAACTCGTAGCGCCGCATCGGCTTGGAGATGAGGGTGAAAATCGTGCGCTTTTCGATTTCTTTGTAAACGAGGCCTGTCCCGATCAAGATGGCCATCAGGGTGCCGAATAAGGACACAGAGGCCAGCCCGACATCTTTGATGATCTTGGCCCGGTCGCCGACGGTCAGAAGCGCCAAGATCCGGGAGACGATCATGGCCAGGGCGGCGAAGAAGAAAAGGAGATAAAGAATACGGTCGCGGATGGCTTCCTTGAACGTATTCAGGGCGATGGTCTTAATCGTCATTGAGATTTCACCATCTCCACAAACAGGTCTTCCAGGGTCTGGGTCCTGGGGATCAGGGAATGGATTTTTGCTTTCTTTTTTTTCACGAGATCGAGGATTTCCTGGATCTTGTCTTCCTGGAAGACCTTAATCAGCAACCGGCCGCCAGGGGAGGACAAGCTCTCTCCAAGTCCGGCGAGCTCCCCGGGCGCGAGGCCGGAAAGGATGACCTCGGTGAAAAGGATTTTTTCCGAAATGAGCTCGGCCAGAGGCCCCTGGCTCAGAATCTTGCCCCCGACGATGATGGCCACCCGGTCGCAGATCATTTCGATGTCCTGGAGAATATGCGAACAGAGGAAGACGGTTTTGCCTTCTTCCCTGAGCCGGATGATAATGTCACGAATCTCCTTCCGTCCCAGGGGGTCTAGCCCGCCCAACGGCTCGTCGAGCAGGACGAGCGACGGTTCGTTGATCAAAGCTTGGGCCAGCCCGATCCTCTGGAGCATGCCCCGGGAAAATTTGCGGAGCTGAAGGTCGCGAGCCTTTTCCATATCGACGAGTTTGAGGAGCGAAGAGATTCTCTCTTCTCGGACGGCTTTCCCGATTCGGAAGAGCTGGGCGTAGAAATCCAGGAACTCCCGGGCGGAGAGGTAATCGTAAAAATAAGGGTTTTCCGGGAGAAAGCCGAGTTTTGCCCTGGCCTCCGGCTCCAAGTGCGGCCGGCCGAAGATTTCGATCTTGCCCCGGTCGGGGAAGATGAGGCCGAGAGCGCACTTTAGGGTCGTCGTCTTACCGGCGCCGTTGGGGCCCAGGTAGCCGAAGATCTCCCCTTCATTGACGGAAAAGGAAATGCCCCTGAGAATTTCTTTTTTCTTAGGGATGAAGCCGACCCTGAACGACTTATGCACATCTTCAATGGCCAAGACCGTTTTCATTTTTTTCTATTATATGAACTTGGAATTGAGTTGGCAAACCTTTCTTGGCATCGGGCGAGGAGGATTCTTTTAAGGCCGGGCGAGGACTGGTTGATGAGAAGACCGTCCAAGCCCTTAATCCGGAACGACATGGTTGAGGGTGTCGGGGTTCGTCGTGATATAGAAATCGCTGCCCAGGTAAAGCAGGGGCGTGATCTCACGGACATTCAGAATGCCCTCGGCGTTGAAGGACTTTTCCTGTTCGTGAACGGCCAGCACTTCGCCGACGAATAGATCGTGGTCGCCATAAGTCTTGATTTCAGCCAGCCGGCATTCAAAGGAGACGTAGGCTTCTTCGATGACCGGAGACCGGATGACCTTGGAGGGAGCGAGCTTGACCCGGAACTCCTTGAGCTTGTCCATATCGTACCCAGACCGCCGGCCCATTTGGGCCGAGAGTTTGATGGTTTCGAAGGCCAAAAAATTGGCGGTGAACTCCCGGGCTTCGGAGATGAGCTTGTGGGTGAACCGTTTTTTGGAGATGAGGACGCCGAACAAGGGCGGCTCAAAGGATAGGGCGGTATGCCAGGCGCAACTCATGAAATTGGTCTGGGTTTCTGTGCGGGCCCCGACCAGGGCGACCGTGTAGGGATAAAAATATTGGAACTTTTTGACTTGAGTCGATATTTTTTTCAAGGCGACCTCCCGGCCGGGCCTCCCGGCCCCGCTCTTAATTTAGGCCTTCGACCTTACGGGCGTTGGCCAGCAGCCATTCCTGGGTGAAAAGATGCTCCCGCTTGAGGGCGAGATTGAGTCTAAGCTGGTCCTTGATCTCCCCTTCGGGCACCATGGTTATGAGTTGCTCATATTTGGCGATCAGCGTCTTTTCGGCGGGAACGAGGGTCTTGAGGGCGGACAGCCGGCTCTGTCCGGAATAGGCCGTCGGCATGGGGCAAAGACTTTTTTCTTCTCCGCCGGGCTGTTTTTGGGCCTGCTCGATCCGGACGACAGTCCCCATCTTAATCAGCAGCCCGGAGTTCTTGTCCCAATGCCTCATGTGGTTAATCGAATTCTTAAACAAGCGCTGGCTGAGGTCCTGATGGCCGCTGAAAAGTATGGCGTATTTGAGATAGCGATGCATGAGGTCGTTCTCCAGGCGCATGATGTCGTGCAGGAGGGCTGCGTCTTCCCTCCCGTCGATCTCGGCAGCGGCCTCGAAACAGGGCGCTTCGCCGTGGCCTTGCCTTTCGAGCGTCTGGATCATGACCTCGAATTGCCGGGAATGGCGCACCTCGTCATAAGAGATATTAAGAATCATGTTCAAGACTTTGGCCCAGGCGCCCTTCTTGAACACCGCGGTCTGGTAAAGGTCGGTCACCAGGTCCTCGGTCAGCTTGTCACGCTTCAGGTTATCGACGATCTTCGGATAGCGGATGACCTCGTCGGTTTTGAACGTCGGAATCCCTCCCATCTGGCTGATGACGATGCCGAGCTGCAAGGCGTGGTACATCTCGTCGATTCCTATCTGGATCGTCTGGGCCCGGACGTCCATCCTATGCTTCATCACCGGGTCCTCGTAGAAGAACTTTCCCTTGGGCATGGAGTAGGCATGGAGGAGGTATTCGAAGCTCACGGCCCATTCGTGAGAGAGGGCGATATTGAGCAGCCGAAGGGCGTCTTTGGTCGAGCCGATGAGATGACCGATTTTTTTCATGACCAAACCTCCTCACAGCCGTTTCCTAGATTATATTCAGGTTGGTCAAGAAAAGCAAAACGCGCCTTCGGCTAGCCGGCACTGGACCATGGGGGGGAGGAGAACTATCGAAGAATTCACCCTCCAATTGATCTCGAGAGGTGATTGATCGCCGATCCGCCCTGTGCCAGCATACCTTTATTCGCAGCCTCTAGGTGCGAGAAGACCTCATCCAAGGCAACGCCGAGGTTGTGAAAAGGGGAGAGGGCAACGAGCCCTCTCCCAACCCCCTCCTTTCAAAGGTCTCCCTTGGGTCGATATCGAGCCAGGGGAGAACTTTATCTTGCTTTTTCCTTCCATTCCGTGTAACTAATACGAGCGGAAGCGAACCGGATTCCGATGGACGACCCGATCCCCAGCCTCCGGACAGACCTGGAGATCATTCCGACAATCTACCAGGGACAGCCGGCCTGCCTCGTCCGCGATTTTTTAGGGCTGATCGAAAAACCAGTCCTCCTCCAGGGAGACGTCTTGAACCTGCTGAGTTTGGCGGATGGAAGACGCACCATCCGGGAAATCCAGATGCAGTTCATCCGCGGCGGAGGAGGCGTGTTCGTCAGCGCCGAACAGATCCTGGGCCAGTTCGCCGAGCTTGACCGGGTCTACCTGCTCCAAAGCGACCGCTATCGGGAGGGCAAGCGGCAGTTGACGGATTCGTACGCCAGGCTCAGGGTTCGTGCGGCCGCCCTCGCCGGACAGAGCTATCCCGGTTCGAAAGCCGAACTCGCAACTTTTCTGGATTCCATGCTCGACCCTGGGAGAGCCGGCCGGGGCGAAGAGGAGGAAGGCGGAGCCGTGCGTGCTCTGGCGGCCCCTCATATCGATTTCAACATTGGGAGAGAGCTCTACGGCCGGGCCTACCGCGCCGTTCGGAATCTTCATCCTCAGAAGATCATCCTCCTTGGGACGGGTCACGCCCTGGAGGAAGGATATTTCTCTTTAACCAAAAAAGACTTTGCGACTCCGCTGGGCCGCTCGCCGGCGGACAAAGCGTCAGTCGAAGAACTCAGAAAAGCCGGGGGTCGGGCCGTCGCTCCGGATGATCTCGCCCACCGCAGGGAGCACTCGCTCGAATTCCAAGTCGTTTTTCTCCAGCGGCTGTTCGGATCGGAAGTGCCTCTCGTTCCCATTCTCTGCGGATCTTTTACGGCCGAGCTTTTGCGGTTTTCCCGGCCTTCGGAAATCCCCGGTGTCGGAGACTTCCTCCAAAGGCTTAGGGCGATCAGCGCCGAAGCCGGCGACCGGGTGCTGATCGTGGCCGGCGTCGATTTTTCCCATATCGGGCCGAAATTCGGACACCGGCGGCGCGCCGATTCCATGCTCCTCGAAGCCAAGCACCATGACCAAGCTCTGATCGATGCTTGCGCGGAGGGCGATGCCGAAGCGTTTTGGGCGGAATCCAAAAGAGTCAAAGACGAATATAACGTCTGCGGCTTTTCTTCCTTGGCCTGCCTTCTGGAAATTTTGCCCGGCGCCCGCGGCGTTTGTCTGGGCTACGAAGTGAGCCGAGAAGAGGCTGCGCAGTCGGCCGTCAGCTTTGCGGCCATAAAATTTTTAAGACCATGAAGGGAGATTAGATATGAAGAACGGACTCATTCGAGCGGCGTTCGTCCTTGTTTTATTCGCGCCGCTTGTGGCTCAGGCGCCGGTCGACTTTGATAAATTTTTTGTCGATCGGACAATGCGTATCGATTATGATCACATCGGCCATGCCAAAGAGGAGATTGTCACACTCGACCAGGTCTTTGAACAAGGAGCCTGGGCCGGCAGCCGGAAAAATCTCATCGACGGCTTTGACAACGGCCGCTATTACGTCAAGGTCTATGATTTTGCTTCGGGCATGTTGATTTATTCCAAAGGGTTCGACAGCTATTTCGGCGAGTACCAGACGACAGAGGCCGCCGGCCGCGGCGTCAAAAGAACGTACCATGAATCCGCCCTGATTCCCTGTCCCAAGAAAAAGATCAAGTTCAGCCTTGAATCCCGAGACCGGCAGAATACCTTCCATCCCATCTTCAGCTCCGAGATTGATCCGGCCTCGATGTCGATTCTCAAGAAGTCCCTGTCTTCAGGAGTGAAGGTGTTCCCGCTCCTTCAGAGCGGCGATCCGCATCTCAAGGTCGACATCGCCTTCATCGCCGAAGGCTATACGATCCGTGAAGAGGCCAAGCTCAAAAGCGACTTGGCCCGGTTTGTCGAAGTGCTGTTCAAGCTCGAGCCCTACAAGAGTCAGAAAAGCCAATTCAATATCTACGGTGTCTTCAAGCCTTCGGACGAAAGCGGCTGCGATGAGCCCGGTCACGGCAGTTTCAAGAACACAGCCGTGAATGCCACGTTCGATTCCCTCGGCTCTGAGCGCTACGTCCTGACCGAAGACAACAAGAGTCTGCGGGACATCGCCGCCCATGTCCCTTACGACACTCTTTTCCTCATGGTCAATCATAAGCGCTACGGCGGCGGCGGCATCTACAACGGCTACTGCGCCTTCACCGTGGACAACCAGTGGCACGAATATCTCTTCCTCCATGAATTTGGCCATTCCTTTGCCGGGCTTGGCGATGAATACTACACCTCGGAAGTCGCCTACAATGAATTCTATCCCAAGGGTGTGGAACCCCGGGAACCCAATATCACGGCACTCCTCGATCCCTCCGGCTTGAAATGGAAAACGCTGGCCACTCCGGGTATCGCCATCCCGACGCCGTGGGAGAAGGACGAGTTCGACCGGAACGACAACGCCTACCAGAAGGTCCGCCGGGAAATCAACGAAAAGATCGCCCGGATGAAGCGAACCGGCGCCCCGGCGGCCGAAACGGCCAAAGCGGAGGCGGAGTCCGAACGTTTGTCCAAGGAACACGCAGATTGGGTCGATCGCTTTTTAGCCAAGAGCCGGTACGCCGGCCAAGTCGGAGCTTTCGAAGGCGCCGGCTATGCCGCCAAGGGATTGTACCGGCCGGCCGTGGATTGTCTCATGTTCACCAAGGGGACCAAACCCCTCTGTCGGGTTTGCGAAGCGGCCGTCCGCCGGATGATCAAATATTACGGCGAATGAATTTCTCTGCGTTTTGAGGATACAAAGGAGGATATCATGTCGGAAAAATCCTTCACCTGGATGGTGGCTTCGGCTCTTCTGGCTTCCGTCCTCTGGCTGGCGGGCTTCCCGGGGCAAGCCGATCGCCGGGCGGGCATATATGAGACGGCCGTCGAGCTGGAGCGTTTATCGACGAATCTGGCCCAGGACAGCTTCGAGCACTTCAAGGGCTGGAACGGGGCGATCTCCGACCAGGAACAGGCCATCCTTTTCAAGTCCGAGGCCTTTGCCGCCTCCTGCCGGCTCTTTTTAAAGCTGGCCGAAGGCCGCTCGGAATATTTCCGAGAGGACTTTGTCCGGACGAACCTCTTCAATGCCTTCACGTATCTGGCCGGCTCGTTCAACGAACTCGAAGAGGAGATGCGCAAAGGGAGCGTCATGCCGTATGCGCTTTCCGACTGCCGGAAAATGCTCAACCGCATGGAACGCGAGTTCTCCCAATGGCCGGCGGCGGAGAATCTGGCTTACCTCGATCAGAAATATGTCAAGGCCAGGGACGCCAGCGTGTACTTGATCGAACGAAAAGCTGTCGGCAACTATATCCGCTTGCCCTTCAAGAACCTGGAGAGCTTGTGGCGGTACAACTATGACCGCAACCGCGGCTCCGACCCGTGGAAGCATCTCGTCGAGGTTCCTTATGACACGTTGGAGAAGATGAGGGTCGGTCGGACGATCGACCTGACGTTCGAAGGCCGGTTGATCATCGAACAAAGCTCGCGCCGCAACCGTCCCGTCTATTTGGTTGAGAATGGGAGAAAGCGCGGCCTGGCCAACGCTCAGATCGTCGCCCGCTTCGGCGGCTGGAGCAAGGTGTTCGAAGTGCCCCGCGAGGTCATCGACAGCTACCCCGAAGGTCCGCCGATCGACCGATAATCTTGCCCGCCCCGCGGCCGAGCGAAACAAGAACGTCTGCTGAGAGAGAGGGAGGAGTGCGGGCTGTTGTCAGCAAAAGGGGGGTTGATGATGGGAACCAAAAAGGTGGGGACTTTCTCCAGCCCGCGCAAGAAAGCCACTATTATTATAACTCAGAAAATGGAAAAGGCAAGCAAATTTTTAAAAAAATTAAAAAAAATCTTTTCCGCCGGAAAGTCTTCTTGACAACGCTCCTTATTTTTTATAATACTTGAACAAGACGCAATCATGAATCCGGCGAAGATCGAAAAGACGGCCTGCGGACGTAGGGAACGGTACGAACTCAATTAATTTTGGAGGTTAAATAAAATGGCGTATGAATTCAAGAATTCTAAAGGGGTTGCCTATTATCTTCACTCCAGAGACGTAACACTCAAAGGAGGACGTCAACAGAGAATCTTCTATTTCGCGCGCGATGTGCGCCCGGGCGCGTTGGATGCCGTTCCGGAAGGCTACAAGGTCATCGAGACCACCAAGACCGGAATGCCCATCCTCAAGAAAAAATAAATATTTTTCATCAGCCGGGGGACGGTGCCGGAATGGTCTTCGGACAGAGCGTCCCGGTACCGCCTCTTTCTGTCTGACCCTTCCTTTTCGGGCCGGGGCCGAATTTTCGGCAAAGGCTTTGACGCAAAATTCTCTTCCGAGTATACTCGTAGTATGAATCGCCAAGTTCAAAAAATCTTGCTCTGGTCGGCCCTCGTCATTCTCGTTCTGGCCGGCTGCGGAAAAAAGAACAGCCCCACCCCGGCTCAGAGCCGGGCCATGAATTATAAGATCGCCGTCATCCCGAAAGGCATGACCCACGAATTCTGGAAGTCCATCCATGCCGGCGCCCAGCAGGCTGCGCGCGAGCAGGGCGCTGATATCATTTGGAAAGGGCCCCAAAAAGAGGATGACCGGGCCCAGCAGATCACGGTCGTGGAGGACGTCATCAGCCGCGGCGTGGACGGCATCGTCCTAGCGCCGCTTGACGACCGGGCTCTTCAGCGACCCGTCCAGGACGCCATGCGCGAGAGGATTCCGGTCATCATCATCGACTCCGGGCTGCAAGGAAAGGACTACCTGAGCTTCGTGGCCACCGACAATTATCAAGGCGGGGTCATGGGGGCGAGAAGATTGGGCGCGCTCCTCGGAGGAAAAGGGAAAATCTTTCTCATCCGCTACCAGGAAGGCTCCGCTTCAACGACGGAACGAGAGCAAGGTTTTCTGGACACCGTCCGGAAGGAATTTCCCGGGTTCACGCTTCTCGTCAAAGACCAGTATGCAGGCACGACGACGGAGTCCGCCTATCAGATGGCCGAAAATTTAATCGGCCGTTTTCCGGACGTCGAAGGCATCTTCTGTCCCAATGAATCCAGCACCTTCGGGACCCTCCGCGCCCTCCAGGAGTCGCAGCTAGCGGGCAAAGTCAGGTTTGTCGGCTTCGACAGCTCGCCCAAGCTCGTCCAGGCCCTCCGGGACGGCCATCTTCACGGTTTGATCCTTCAGAACCCCGTGAAAATGGGCTATCTGGGCGTCACCGAGATGGTGCAGTATCTTCGCGGCCAAAAAATTCCCGAGCGGGTGGATACGGGTGTTTATCTGGCCACTCCGGACAATATGGACAGTCCGGAAATCAAAGCGCTCCTCTCGCCGGATCTCTCGATACTGGATTGATGGGTCACCACGATTCCGATGCCTGGGCTCTTCGGATGACGGGAATCACCAAACGTTTCGGGGCGACGTGTGCTCTCGACAAGGTTGATTTCGAGCTCCGCAAGGGCGAAGTCCACGCCCTGCTCGGCGAGAACGGCGCCGGCAAGAGCACGCTGGTCAAAATTATCAGCGGCGCGATCAGGGCCGACTCGGGAGAGATGGGTCTTGACGGCCACATTTACGAACCCACCGACCCGCTCCAGGGGCGCCGGAGCGGCGTGTCGATGATCTACCAGGAGCTGAACCTTGCGCCACATCTCACCGTCGAAGAAAACATTGTCCTGGGCAAGGAAACCCATAAGGCTGGATTTCTCAAGCGCCGCGAAGTCCGGGAAAGAATCGGAGAGACCCTCGAGTTCCTCCATCATCCCGAGGTCCCGATCGATGTCCCAGTCCGCCAGTTGAGCGTCGGTGTCTGCCAGATCGTCGAAATTTGTCGGGCCCTCATCGATCGGGCGAAAATCCTGGTCATGGATGAACCGACCAGCTCCTTGACCCGGGAAGACACAGAGCGGCTGTTCCAGGTCATCCGAAAACTCAGGGACGAAGGCGTCAGCATCATTTATATCAGTCATTTTCTGGAAGAGGTCCAAGCTGTCGCGGACCGATACACGGTCCTGCGGGACGGAAAGAACGTCGGGTCCGGGCCCATGGCGGAGGCCACGCTCGAAGATCTCATCCAGCTCATGGTCGGCCGGAAAATCCGAGATCTTTTTGTCCGGGTCGGCCACGAGAGCGGAGAGGTCCTGCTGTCCTTGGCAAACCTCAAGGGGAAGGCCATGCAGGAGCCCTTGAGCTTCGAACTCCGGCGCGGCGAGATCATGGGATTGGCCGGGCTGGTCGGTGCCGGCAGGACGGAGGCGCTCCGGACGATTTTCGGCTTGGATACGATCGAGAAAGGAAGTCTGGAGATCGCCGGTAAAAAAAGTGTCAAGGCCAAGCCTTGGATCCGGATCGGGCAGGGCATGGGATTGCTCAGCGAGGACCGGCAGGGGGAAGGATTGGCCCTTTCCCGGTCGATCGCGGACAATGTGACGCTCAGCCGGTTCGCGCCCTACCGGCGATTCGGTTTCCTCAGCGTGAAAAAGCGCTCAGACGCTGCGGCGCGCTGGATCGACTCTTTGAAAATCAAAGCCCGGAACGCCGGCCAAGCGGTGCTGAGTTTGTCCGGCGGCAATCAACAGAAAGTCGCCCTCGCCCGTCTTCTCCACCAGGAGGCGGACATCCTTCTCCTGGACGAGCCGACGCGCGGAATCGATGTTTTGAGCAAATCCCAAATCTACGAATGGATGAACACGCTCGCTTCGCAAGGAAAGGCCGTTCTCTTCGTCAGCTCGTATTTCCCCGAGCTCCTTGGCGTCTGCGACAAGATCGCTGTCTTCTATCGAGGCCAGCTCGTTGACGTCCGGCCGGCCCGCGACTGGAGCGACGAAAGCCTGATGGCAGCCTCGACGACCGGCCACGCCTAGGACCATGAAAAAAAAGACAAAGCTTCAAGCTCTGATCAACTTGCTGGCCCCCTTTCTCGGGCTGATCCTGGTCATCGTGATTTTTTCTGCAATCCCGGATGTCCAGTCCCGATTTCTCCGGCTGGCCAACCTTAAGAGCGTGGCCACGCAATCCGTCATCGTCGCCTTGGGCGCCCTGGGCATGACCGCCATCATTATCAGTGGAGGGATCGATCTGTCCGCCGCCTCCAATATCGCCCTGTCCAGCGTCATTACCGCGTATGCGATCAACGCCGGGCTGCCTCCTTTCTTGGGTCTCGTTTTGGGAATCCTGGCCGGCGGATTGGTCGGGTTCATCAACGGCGGGCTGATCACCGGCCTGCGTCTCGTCCCGTTCATCATTACCTTGGGCATGATGGGCATCGCCCGCGGTGTAGCCAAATGGATCGCCGGGAACCAGAAGATCGACGCACCGCTGACCTGGGTCAATGAGCTCATGGCCAAATCGCCTCGGCCGGCGTGGCTGTGGCTCGCGCCGGGTGTCTGGCTGATGATCTTCCTGGCGGTCGTCATGGCCGTCCTCCTGCGCTATACGGTCTTCGGCCGCCACGTGTTCGCCATCGGATCCAACGAGGCGACCGCGCGGCTCTGCGGCGTCAGGACGAAACGGTCCAAGATGATGATCTATACCTTGGCCGGGCTTTTCTGCGGGCTGAGCGGCGTTATGGAATTTTCGCGCCTGACCGTCGGAGACCCAACCGTGGCCGTTGGCCTGGAGCTTGATATCATCGCCGCCGTCGTGATCGGAGGGGGGAGTCTAAACGGCGGCGAGGGCAGTATCCTCGGGTCGATGATCGGAGTTTTCATCATGTCTTTCCTGCGGAACGGGTGCACGATGATGGGCTGGCCCAATTACATCCAGGAGATTATCATCGGCGTCATCATCGTCGCGGCCGTCAGCCTCGACCAAATCCGCCACCGCCGGGCGGCCTGAGGACCGGGAAGACGGAGATCGCCCTTGAGGAACGGACGAGTCATGAGCTCGGAGCAGGCGGAGAAAGTCGTCCATGCGCAGGCGCCAATCCGGATGAATGACATCGGCGGTTGGACGGATACATGGTTTGCCGGTGAAGGCAAAGTCCTCAACGTGGCCGTCCTCCCTGCCGTCGAGGTTCAGGTCAAAGTCTTTCCCAACAGGCGCCGCGACAAGCGACGGGTCGTCATCCATGCCGAAAATTTCCAGGAGACATTCCAATTTGATCCCGACCGGCCGGGCCATGAGCCCCATCCCCTGCTCCAATTCACGATCGCCAGCATCCCCATCCCTAAGGATGTGCGGCTCGAAATTCGTCTTTGTTCGCCCGTTCCCGCCGGGATTTCCACGGGCACATCGGCCGCTGTTTGCGTCGCCCTGCTCGGGGCTTTGAACCAGCTGCGGACGAAAAAATATGGCTGGTCGGAAATCGCCTCCCTCGCCCACAGGGTCGAAACCGAAAAACTCAAGCAGCAGAGCGGAATTCAAGACCAGATCTGCGCCGCACACGGAGGGATCTCGTTTATTCATATGCGCCGCTACCCGGAGTCCGTTGTGCAAAAGGTGTGGGTTGAGGACCGGGTGTGGCATGAACTTAACCGGAGGCTCTGCCTGGTCTATCTGGGCCGGCCCCATCGGTCTTCCTCCATGCACGAGCACGTCATCGCCGAGCTCGAAGCCGGAGGGCCCCAGCGCAAATATCTTGAGCGACTCACGGACATCGCTCAGGAGGCAAAAAAATACCTGGTCGCCGGAGATTTCGCAGCCTATGGCCAAGCCATGATCCGGAACAATGAATGCCAGCGGGCGCTCCATTCGCGGCTGATCGCCAAGGAAGCGGATACGGTCGGCGAGTTGGCCCGAAAACTGGGGGCAGCGGGCTGGAAAGTCAACGGAGCCGGCGGAAAAGGGGGCTCTATGTCTGTGCTCGCCAGCGGAGACGACGGGCTGCGGCGGCGGATGATTGAGAAATTCAACGCTCTCGGAAAAGGCATCCGGGTGATCCCCGTCTCGCTCTGCGCCGAAGGGCTTGTAGCCTGGGAAGGCCAGGAATCGAACCCCAAAGGAATCCGGCGCTCGGTTGTCTAATCGATTGCCTAATATATTTTGGAGGTTCATTATGAAAAAATATTTGACAGTCGTTGCACTCAGCGTCGGAATTTTATTGCTGGGATGGAGTGGCTATGCCCAGCGGCCGCCGGCTAAGAAGGCCGCTCCGGCCGAGAAGCAGGCTGCGCCCGGTCCCCGGGGCCCTCTGGCCGCTCTGAAAGATGCCTTGAACTTGACCCCCGAGCAGGAAGCGAAGATCAAGGACATGCAGAAAGCCCGCCAAGAAGAGCAAAAAGCCTTCCAGGGCGAGATGCGCAAGCTCCGCAGCGAGTTGAATCCACTCCTCAATGATCCCAAAGCCGATCCGGCCAAAATCAATGGATTGATTGACCAGCTCTCGAAGCTCAATGCCGACCGGATGAAAAAAGCGATCGCCAACAGGAATCCCCTGGCTAAGATCCTGACCCAGGAACAGCTCGATAAATTGAAGGCCGCGAGAGGCCGGCTGATGGGCATGGGCGGGATGATGAGAGGCCGCGGTTTCGGGCAGGGGATGGGTCCCATGGGACGCGGCGGGTTGATGGGGCAGCGATTTATGGGACGCGGCAGTTTCGGCAGGTTTGGTATGATGGGCCCCCGCGGTTGGAGAGGCTGGGGCATGATGCAGCGCCGAGGAATGCGCGGCGGCTGGTGGTGGTAAGCCGCCTATTTATTTAAAGGCCCTTCTCCTCCCCCCGTTTTTTCTCTGGATTCAGGGAAAGCGGGGGGATTTTTTTGCCCGGTTTTTTTCAGCTTTTTCCCCTTTTGATATCGAAGTTAATCACATGTCCTTAAATGAGGACACCCGGTCCCTACCATTTCGCTGGCCCTGCCTGATTTTTTCGACTTTTAAGGGGAAAAAGTTGGCACGTCTCTTGCTTAAATAGATGCAGAGGAGAAAAAAGATGAAAAAACTCGTTATGATAGCGGCGATGCTATCTATAATTTCCCCCTTTCCCGTATTCGGCCAATCGGAGGGCTACTATAGCGGGAGTTATACCCGGTTGAACTATGTTCAGGGTGATGTTTATATCCAGCGGGCACAGAACCTTGGCTATGAAAAGGGAGAGGTGAACCTGGTTGTGATTACCGGCGATAAACTCGGCACCAGAGAAGGCCGGGCAGAAATCCAGCTGGGCCGGAGCAATTACCTCCGCTTGGACCGCAATACCGTGGTCGATATTGCAAAACTCCCGAGCGGCGAAGGCGACCTGACCAATTTCCATCTTCTCTCCGGCAGCGTCTATCTCAGAGTCTACAACTTGGACCGAGAGAAAAATTTCCAAATCCATACGCCGGATGCTTCATTCTACGTCATGGAACCGGGTTTGTTCCGGGTCGATGTTCTGGAGAACCGGGAAACCCGATTCGGTGCGGACAGCGGGTCGGCCGAAGCGGCCGGGGAAGAAGGATCAGTGCTTATCCATAACGGCGAACAAGTAACCGCGACCAACGGCCGCTTTACGTCTTCGCCGGTCATGCTTCAATCGCGGCGCGATGACTTTAGCGATTGGAACGCCAGCCGCGACGCTCTGTTTGCCCAACGGCCGACTCAAAGATATCTTGCCGACGATTATTCCGATTATGAATCCGAGTTGTCGAACTACGGCCGCTGGGCCTATGAGCCCTCCTATGGAAATGTTTGGGTTCCCACGATCAGCGATTACGATTGGCGGCCCTATTATTATGGCCATTGGGTTTGGTACCCCATCATCGGCTGGACTTGGGTTTCTTATGAGCCCTGGGGATGGTGCACGTCCCATTATGGCCGGTGGGGCTGGGGGCTGGACCTCGGTTGGTACTGGATCCCTTACCATCACTGGGGCTGGGGTCCGGCCTGGGTCCATTGGTATCACGGTTACGATTACATCGGCTGGTGTCCTTTGAGCTATTGGGGCCGGCCGGCTGTCTTTGTGGGTAATCATTTCTATGACCGCTACGACCGCGATTATTTCCCCGCCAACTCGCGGTCCATGACGATCGTCCGCCGAGACCAACTCCAGTCGCCGAGATTAAGGGATGTCGCCTTGAGCCATGCGTCGGCCGAAGGCTTAGGAAGAATCCAAGTCCAGGCTTCGCAGCCGGATATCCGGCCCGAAGTCAATGGCAGCCGCAGAGCAAGCTCAGAGGCTTTGAAGACTTTTTCTCGTGAAAACATGCGGGATGTAGGTAGAGGCTTTGCCTCGGGGCAGAGACAGCTGAATGCAGAGCAAATCCGGTCTTCGGCCCAACGGGGCAGAATCCAGGAGCAGGGGCTCGCAGGCGCTTCTTCCGCATCAGGCAGCCGAGTCTTTACGAACCGGGACCTGGAGAGGTTTAGGTCGGAACGGATGATCAGGGAACAAAGCTCAGGCCCAGGCTCGTCATCCATCCAAAAGAGAGAGGGGACTGACCAAGCGAGCGGAATTGCGGCCAGGCAAGGCCAGAAGAGCGAGCTGAGGACGGCAGGGGAAACTGCATCGGGACGCGAAATTCGTTCGTTTCCGTCAAGAAGTTCTGCTGAGGCTTCCTCCTCCGGACTCAGAGATCGGTCCGGGGAAGCTGCTTCGTCCCGGATGAGAGAATTTTCTACACCCTCGGGCCAAGAGCGACGTTCTCCGGGCTCTTCGTCGATCAGGGAATTCCGGGACCAGGGGAGCATCAAATCTTCTTCGTCCCTGAGGAACGAGCGGCCATCATCGTCCTCATCCTCTGCTATCCGTTCCTCGGCAGGGCGCGAGAGCTCCTCAGAAAGGGTGATTCGTGAACGGTCGATCTCGCGCGATGCATCCCCGACCCAAAATTCGCAGAGGTCCGTGATTAGGGAGCGGGGGACGACTGGCACAGCCAGCCGCTCTTCGGGTTTATCGCAGCGGTATGAATCCCGATCATCTTCCCAACCTGGGTCCTCGGCATCGTCAAACTTCCGTTCTTCCAGATCTTATGCTCCCGCCTATTCAGGGTCCAGCTCTTCATTGAGGAATTATAGCCCTCCGTCCCAAAACTACAGCTCTTCTTCTCGAAGTTATAGCGCACCGTCCCGGAGTTATAGTTCACCATCCCGGAGTTATAGCTCTCCCTCCAGGAGCTACAGCGCCCCCTCGCGAAGCTACAGCTCTTCTTCCCGGAGTTATAGTGCGCCGTCCCGAAGTTCTGGCTCCTCTTCCAGGAGCTACAGCGCTCCTTCCCGTTCCTCTTCCAGCGGCTCTTCTCGATCCTCCTCCTCCCGTTCTTCCTCCTCGGGCCGTTCCGCCCGACGGAGATAGGGACTCCAGGTCAATTTCTTCTTTACATTTGCTTTTTTCAATGGTATAAAATATTCTCTTTTCTTTCTCCGGGAGACTTCAGAGATGGAGGTGTTCGCAATGAAATTGAGGGACAAATTTGGAAGCGCAGCAGTCGTCCTTGGCTTAAGCGTACTCCTATTATTCATATCGCTGGGAACGAGCGGCTGTAAACCTGCGGCTAGGGGGACCATGCCCGGACAAGCCCAAGAGGCGGCGCCTGCCCCCGAGATTTCAGGGATCAAAGAAGGTCTGAACGATATCTCTGGGACAGTGAAATTCGGGCTGGGCAAATATTTCTTCATCCCGACGGTCCAAGGATTCGATATCGCCGTTATGGGACCGATCGAAGGCGGAGACACCGGCACTCTCGTCGGCAAGGAAATCCGGGTCAAGGGCGATTTTAACCGGGAGAAGCCCAACCTCCTCATGGCTCAGACAATCGACATCAAGGAAGGCGCCAACCAGTGGAAAACGGTATACACCACGACGGACAAAACTGCTCCTGCGGACTATTTTGATCAAAAAGCGAGGGGCGAATACCAGGAGCTGAAGATCACCAACATCAACAAAAGCGAAGACTGGGAAGGAAAAGGCAAAGCCAAAGTCTACGGAAAGCTCATTCCCGGCGCGAATAATCAGGGCCAGGCCATTTCCATCCTCGATGATAAAGGCAAAGAGGTCGCCAGGGTGATTATTGACAATACGGCTGAATTCA
>Ga0315268_10001957_pt1 | contig 23599 bp, 14 predicted proteins | sample C1_top_MG_FD_204535 | JGI IMG/M metagenome (GOLD analysis project Ga0315268, IMG submission 204535) | Sediment microbial communities from Yellowstone Lake, YNP, Wyoming, USA - C1_top | ecosystem: Environmental > Aquatic > Freshwater > Lake > Sediment | place: USA: Wyoming | collected 2017-08-01 | reverse complement strand
TCGGCGTGGTTCTGCAATCTTCTGGCGATTTCGCTGTGAACGGACTGGAAAGGCTGGTTATTATCGGCGTATTCGCTGAGCGCCTGCACATAAAGCTGTTGGTATGCCTGGGCGATCTTCAGTATGAATTCATGCGAGTCGAACTCATCGGGCATCAGCCCGACAATTTCGGTGAATTTTTCTTCCAATTCCTCGATTGCTGACATACGCATTCCTTCCTCGCGAGGCTCAAACGCCGAGTTCCTCCCCGCAGGGCCTCGAGCCGCGCCCGAAAATTCTTCCAGCAGACTCAATAGAAAATTATTCTCTACGGGTTTCATCTTCTATCGCGTGAACAATGGCAAGTATAACGCCATCAATGTTATTCATCACGTCATTATTCCAAAAGCGAATCACCCTATAGCCTTGCAATTCCAGGTATTTAGTTCTTTCCTCATCATATTCTTCCTGCTCCAAATGATGGCCCCCATCAAGTTCAATGATAAGCCTGGCTTTTGGAGAACAAAAATCGGGGATGTAGTTGCCAACAGCATGTTGACGGCGAAGCTTACGCCAAATTGATCATTCCGCAGCCGCGCCCATAGTTTATGTTCAGCAGGGGTGGGGTCCTTGCGGAGTTCAACGGCTTGTTGTTTGGTTTTAGGGTTGCTTCTTAATCGGCGCGACATATATCCCCATCCCAGCCTCCCCCATTTGCTTCCCGCAAAACCGGCGGGACGAAAATGGGGGAGACGACAAATTTAACTTGAATCCGGATTTTGATTTTCATAAATGCTCCACATTCCCTTCCCCCAAATGCAGAAGAACACTGAATTTGGGGGAAGATGGGAGGGGGACTAATGGTCAAAATACATCATTCGCCTTTCGGCACATCCCTGACAGCCGCCAGCGCCGCTCTCGCCACTGTGCCCGTTCCAACTGCGGATCGATCATTTCTTTACGCGTACGTTCTTCGGAAATTTGACGAGGCATGTCCACGATGTTTACTTGCCGGTTTGGTTGTTACAAGGCGGAAAAGCTCTCAACCGCTAAATAAGGAATCCCTCATCGATCTGTCAGCAAAACTGGAATATCCGGGATGGCCCAATTTTACGACGATTTTTTCCGCAGGGTGTCCCCCAAATCAGAGCATTACGCGACTGCAAAAAAGAAAACAGTCGCACAACAAGGGTTGAACTAAGCGCTTCGCGCAGGTCTTCCCACAAAAATAATTTGCAATAGACTATTCATAGACAGCCAGTGTCAGGGCTATATTAACTGTATTGGATTTCCATTCTATACAGGAGGTATAGCCATGAACGCGTTACGAGCAAGAATGATCGAGGATCTGCAACTGCACGGTTTGTCGAAAAACACACAACTGCTCTATGTACGTGCAGTGAGGCATTTGGCGGAATATTATCGAAAGCCTCCGGACCAGATTACAGAAGAAGAACTTCGCCAATATTTTCTGCACCTTTCAACGGAGAAACATGTTTCTGCCAGTACCTTACGAGTTGCCTTGTGCGGGATCAGGTTCTTCTATGAACTTACACTGCATAAGCAATGGATAATCCTGGATATTGTGCGGCCACCCAATGAAAAGAAACTGCCGGTGGTTCTAACCGTTGATGAGGTTCGTCAAATCCTGGCATGTGTGAACCATCTGCGTTATCGCGCATGTTTAGGCACCATTTATGCGTGCGGGTTGCGAATACAAGAAGGGATTCATTTGCAGGTCAAGGATATCGATGCGGAACGCGAGGTGATCCACATTCGAAATGGGAAGGGAGGCAAAGACCGCTATGTCCCACTGCCCCAACCCATTTTGAAACTGCTGCGCCGATATTGGGTGACACACCATCATCCGATCTGGATATTTCCTTCTCGCTGGGGAGTAGGGGATCACCCGGATCAAGCTGCCAAACCGATGACTGTGCGCGGAGTACAACGGGCTTTCCAGGACGCATTGCAAGAGAGCGGAGTACAGAAGGTCGCCACTGTTCACAGCCTTCGCCATTCGTACGCCACACATTTGCTGGAAGCCGGTGTCAATCTGCGAGTGATCCAATCTTATCTGGGACATGCCTCACCAACCTCCACAGCCATCTACACTCATTTGACTCCAATAACCATTGGACATGCCGCTGATGCAATTAATCATGTGCTGGAAAACATATGGGGATAGAACTGGCGGACATTTTCCGTCGCTACGGAAATTCGTACCGCCAAAAATACGCATCTCGCATGCCCTCCACCCATCTCAAAGCGATGAGGGCTATTGAACAATGCCGTACTGAAGCTCTGGGCGGACAAGTTTATCGTTGTCCGGATTGTGAGCAGGTTCAATATAGCTACCATTCCTGCCGCAACCGCCATTGTCCCAAATGCCAGAACGAAAATGCTGAGCGTTGGCTGGAGAAGCAACTGGAGCTTCTTCTGCCTATCCCTTATTTCCTGCTCACCTTCACTGTGCCTGCTGGATTCGATAAAGTCACTCGCAGCTACCAGAGCTTGATCTATGATTTACTTTTCAAAACTTCGGCGGCGGCTACTCAAAAGTTGGCACAAGATCCACGCTTTATCGGCGGCCAGATCGGGATGGTGGGAGTTCTGCATACTTGGGGACGCAACCTGGCTTATCATCCTCATATCCATTATCTGGTTGCTGCTGGTGGACTGACGAAGGATGGCAAGACTTGGCTCCCTGCACGCCAGGATTTTCTACTGCCGGTGAGAGCTCTCTCCCGGATCTTTCGCGGAAAACTGAAGGATGCATTGCGCAGTACTTCTTGCTATAAGCGCATTCCGGCAAAGGTGTGGCAGCAAGAGTGGGTGGTGCATTCTGAGCCGGTAGGATCTGGATTGGGTGCTCTAAAGTATCTGGCGCCTTATATTTTCCGGGTGGCCATCAGCAACAACCGCATTCTGAAGCTGGAAAATGACCGGGTGACTTTTCGCTATCGAGACACAGAAACCGGGGCTGAACGGTTTTGCACCTTGGAAGCTGAAGACTTCATCCACCGTTTTCTTCAGCACGTATTACCCAAAGGCTTTGTGAAAGTCCGTTATTACGGCCTGTTCAGCCCTGGCTTGCGAAAACCACTGACCGCTCTCCGACAAAAATTGAAAGCTGACACGGCTACTCGCCCAGCTCAACCTGAAGTGCGAGGTGAAAAGTCTTGTCCAACAGAAGTAGATCCATCTGTGCATTCCCATTTGTGTCCTGTTTGTGGCCGCCCTATGCAGCCAGGGCCTCTTATTCCTGCTTCCGGACTTTCGCCGCCATGATTGCGTGAATGGAAATGGATCATTCCGCTTCTCAGCACAATGGTTATTCCCACGTGCCTGTGTCTTCTTTTTGCCTATTAACCCAAAATCATCGTTCAACAATTCGTTCTGTATATCTGTATGAAACGGGGCCCTTTTTGCTCATGTCTTTTGATCATCTTTGTACCGAAAACTTTTCAGAATTTCACCCCGATGCAATTTATCTTGCAAGCCATCCTGCCTTAAATTCCAACTAGCATTGCAATCCCTGCGCTCGGCTTAGTTCAACTCCGGATTATGTGGCGGCTGCGTTCTTCCCCACACTAATCCTTTGCTGAATGCCGCGCCACATGAATCCTTAATATATTGTACGCAGTCAGAGTGTATCGATATTGAAGTTTCAATAATACATATTAGGACAAACATTGTGGCAATCCATCCGTACTTCAGCCTTACAAAACAGCAAACTCGTTTTTATTAATTCGTAACTCATGGTAATATGCAACAAATAGCAGTTTTAAGGTTAAGCGATGTGGGATTTGGACTTTATTAGAAGAACAATTTCCTTTCGCTCCTAAGCTGGGGGAGTATTGCCAGTGATACCAGCATAAACCAAAAACTTAATCAAGATAAAAGATTGCGTTCAATTGGGAGGCAGAATGTTGATCATTATGCAAAACGCGCGAATCGCCATCCGGGCTTTCATTCCGGTAATGGTTTTGTTTAATATTCTGCTCTCGCCCGATGTTTCGGCTGGGACATTGTCGGTTGATAACCGGTAATAGCAACCTGCCTGATAAGCATCAATCTGATAGTTGCAGGTGAGGAAACTCGAGAAATACTGATATCCGTCGTTAACATCAAAAATAAAGTGCACTACCGGGAGGGTTTGTATGTTTAACCGTTCGTTAAAGCATCTTTTGCCTTTGAACAATCGGAAATTGGCAAACAGGATACTTTCGTTGCTGTTGCTTGTTTCATTATTGCTATCCAATAGCGCGCCGAAAATCGAATCCATTCCCGCGATACCTGCGTCGCAACCCATTTCCCCCGCTCAACAAATTAACAATTACCAGCCTCCCGTTTATACACGTCCGAGTGCCAGAACCGCAAACGATCCGGCGAACCCAACCCAACCCACCAATGAACCGTCCTCCGCACTTGGGAACGTGGCTGGGCCAGGCAACGGTTCTATGCCAATCTTCACGGATCCAGACCAGATGCGAGCTTATTTCCAAACAAAGTATTTGAAGGCGGTTACAGGGTTACCCAATGGTGAATTGTGGTTCAAATCTTTTACGCCCACTCATAATCCGGTCCGGAACCCCCATCATAACGGAGCAGGGAGTTGGGACGGCACGAGTCCCCAAGCCCAACTTGTTTCATGGAATCCATCCCCATACGCAGAAGCTGCAAATAATCATGGCGAAATTGCATCCAGTCGAAGTGGATCTGCTGGTCACACTTTCACGGTCACTACACTGGCTGACACCGACGATGGAATATGCGACGCCGACTGCTCCTTCCGTGAAGCGATCTATGCTGCAAACGACTCCCCTGGCGCAGATACCATCAACTTCAGCCTCAGCGGGACAATACTAATTGAGTCGACCCTGCCTTACATGCTTGATAAAGCCGGGTTGACGATCGACGGCACCGGACAAACAATTATCATCCAGTGGGACGGTTCAGGTGGTGTATCGTCTGTTGTTTCTGAAGCATCATTCACACCGAACAATTCGCAGCAAATAATCGACCACAGCTGCGATCCTTATTATAGCGAAGGTGATTTGGAAATTGTGGGCACTACCATTGTGGACTGCTATATTGATAGTGGCGGCGCACTAACGATCACAGGCAGCACTCTTATCGACTCTCCCACCTACAGCGAAAATGCGCAGACCATCACGGACAGCACTTTATCGCATTTAAGCTTCCCCTACAGTGCAAGCACATTAGACATCACGAACAGTTCCTTCGATTTCTTTAGCGACCCCTACAGTGTAGGTGCGCAGACTGCTACAGACAGCACCATGTCAGAAATCAGCATCTACACTGAAAGCACGCTGGATATCGAGAAAAACACATTCGCTGACAGCGGCACCTACAGTGAGGGAGCACAGACTGTAAGGGACAGCTCCTTTACAGGTGAGACCGTCTATAGTAACACCACTCTGGACATCACAAACAGTTCCTTCACTGACGATATGTATCATGGGTATGCACACCGACCTAATGTCTCCAGTATAGGTGCGTTGACCAGCACGAACAGTACCTTTGTGCACGCCGTTGTCGAAAGCGAGAGTACGCTAACCATCTCCACTGAGGATGCGCTAACCATTGTAAACAGCACCTTTGTAAACTGGGCTGCCAGTGGGGCAATTCAAACCGGCTCAAGCGGTCCGTATAATCCCCTCGTTGTGAACTCCACGGAATTCACGAACAGCACCATTTCCGGCAGTTATATCGATGGCAAGGATTCGTTAACCATATCCAGCCAGGGCGTGCTGACAAGTACAAACAATACCTTTTCAGGCAGCAGCATGGATGGAGTCACCGGTCTTAACCTGGATAACACCATTATGGCCAACGACAGCACATGCGGCAGAAATGCCAATGCTGGAAATAACAACTTGATCGAAGCCAGCGGCATCCAGGCTTGCGGATTGACCAACGGCGTCAATGGCAATATCATCGGTTCGCTTGCTAATCTTGGGGAACTGAACATCTACGGCTATGTGCCTTATTTAAAACTCAATGCCGGTTCGCCGGCCATCGACGCAGGCAACGACTCCATCTGCGTCGCCGAACCCGTCAACAACGAATCGCAAAACGGCGTCACCCGGCCGCTGGGCGCGCATTGTGATATCGGCGCGTACGAAGCGCCTGCCTCGGCAATTATTGGTGCTGGTACAACCAATTCAAGCAGCGGGGATGCCTGCCTTGGGGCAGCGTACAGTGGTACCTATGGCACCGTTGCCGGTCCGATCAATACTCACACAGGTGGATACGAGTACAAGGTCGACGATCTTTCCGTATCCAGCCCGGCAGGCGCACTGACGTTTACGCGAGACTACGCTTCCCTGACGGTAGGCTCGCCCACAAGTCTCAGCCCCGGCTGGACTCATAACCACGATACGCGCTTGATTCTGCCAAATGATCCCGGTGGGCAGGCGGACGCCATCTTATTCAAGGCACATACAGCCAACCAGTATACTTTCCACGATAATGGGGACGGTACCTATTCGGCCGCACCCGGCCTGTGCGCTGTATTGGTGCGTAATCCCGGCCCCCCGGTTCGCTTTGTGGTCACGAACTCGGGTCAGGACACGTATACCTTTGATGAGAACGGGGTGTTGCTCTCCTATGCGGACGCACAGGGCCACGCCTGGGTATACACGCGAGATGGCACAGGGCGTATTATACAAATCAGTGCAGATAGTGGAACCGGCAGTCTATCCATCGGCTACGATAACGCTGGACGGGTTGCCTCCGTCAGCGACCAGACCGGACGGAATGTTACCTACACTTACGACAGCAATGGAGACATGACATCGGTCAAGGATGTCCTGGATCAGGTGTGGTCTTACAGCTACGACCCCAACCACCATCTTATGGAAGTAAAGGATCCAGAGCAAAATACAGTCGAGCGTACGGAATATGATTCTGAAAACCGTGCCATTCGGCAGTACGATGGTTCCGGAAATTTGGTTGTGGAGATCACATATAACGCGGATGGCACCACGACCATCAAGGACGCATTGGACTATACGACCACGCATACCTATGACGAGCGCGGTACGCTGGTCGACCAAACCGATCCATCCCGCGGCGAGACCAAAAAGGTTTATCTTCCAAATTTTCGGCCGTTCAGGATTACGGATGCCCAGGGAAACTTTACGAGTCTCAGCTGGAGCGCGAATGGAGCCAATCTGACGCGTCTGGTGGATGCCGCCGGGAACCAGACCGACGTCACCTACGACGGTCTCAATAATCCCACCAACATCATCGACCCCCAGAAATACGAGACCAGGTATTTCTATGCTGATCCCAATTTCCCGAAGCTGCCCACCAAAGTCGAGTATCCTCTGAGCTTCGACGGCGGAACAACCTACATCAACAAACAGTACGAATATTACCAACCGGGCAATACGGCAGGCCAGCCTGCCGGAAAGCTTGAACTTGTAACAGATGAACTCGGGAACCAGATACACTATACCTATACATCATCGGGACAGACCGCCTCGGTGACAACCGCTTATGGTGCACCAAACAGTCAGACCACAAACTACACGTACGACCAATTTGGCAACCTGACCGACCAGACTGACAATCTGGGTGTGGTGACCCACAACGAATACGATGCAGCGGGGCACCTGATCACCACGATTCGCAATTATGATGTCTCCCGCCCGCAGAACGATCAGAACTTCTACAACCTGAAGACAGAATATCAATACGATGTACGCGGCAACCAGATCGCGGTGATCGATACGTATGGCGCCATCACCCGCACTTATTACGACCCGGCGAACCGGGTTGTGACAGTGGTACAAAACCTGACCGGTCAGACCATCGAAACAGCCACGCCTCCGACCCGGGGCAGCGGCGCAGTAGATCAGAACGTACGCACGGATACGGTTTACGCCACCAACGGGCAGGCCATCGCCAGCATCGATGCAGGCGGCATAATCACCCGCACCTATTACGATGCGAATGACCGCCCTGTTACCACCGTCCGAAACCTGAGCGAACAAGCCTTGGAGGAATCCCTGCCTCCCACATACAACCCGGCTGCGCCCGATCAAAACGTCCGCACCGATACCGTTTATGATGCCAACGGCAACGAAATTGCCGGCATTGACACACTGGGTGTCGTCACACGCACCTATTACGATGCGCTCAACCGGCCCGTCACGATCGTGCAGAACCTGGTGGGGCAGGGCATTTCAGATCCAACCCCGCCCGCAAGGGGCAGCGCCGACCAGAATGTCCGCACGGACACCGTTTACGATGCAAATGGGAATATCATCGCCAGCATCGATCCGGCCGGGACGATCACCCGTACTTATTTCGATGCTCTCAACCGCCCGATCACAGTTGTGCAGAACCTGAGCGGACAGGCCATCAGCGATTCAACGCCCCCGGCCCGCGTTACCGGTGCGACCAGCGTCAACATTCGCACGGACACGTACTACGACCAGGCTGGGAATGCCATGGCCGTCCAGGATCCGCGCGGCATCGTCACGCGCACATACTATGATGAGACGAACAGGCCTGTTACGATCGTGCAGAATCTGGCGGGACAGGATATCTACGCAACCACACCGCCCGCGTCTGGCGGGCCGGAGCAGAACCTCCGCACGGATATTGCATACGACTCGGATGGACGCAGGAGCACAAGCACCGACCCATTAAGTCGCGTCACAAAATACGATTACGATTTATTGGGACAGTTGATAAAGCAAACCGTTAATTACGACGCGGGTCGTCCCCAGAACGACCAGAACCAATTCAACATCGTGACGGGGTACGGTTACGATGCACTGGGCCGCCAGCTCACGACAACTGACACCTCCGGGCGGGTATCGGCCAGCAGCTATGATGCGCTGGGCCGCCTGCTGACCAGCACCCGCGATGAGCTGACCGGCGAACCGCCGAACTATCAGGATGCCTACAACATCGTCACTTCGTATGCCTACGATGGGACTGGAAACCAGATCGCGGTAACCGATACAAAGGGTGCGATCACCCGCACCTATTACGATGCTTTGAACCGGCCGGTGACGGTCGTGCGCCATTTGACAGGCCAGGCCATCGACGATCCGGCGCTTCCAGCACGCGGGACACCGCCCTCGCCGACCGACAACCTGCGCACAGATACCACCTATTTGGGCAATGGGGCAGTGGACTATGTGGTCGATGAGATGGGCAGGACGACGGATTTTGTTGAAGATGCGTTGGGCCGGAAGACCAGCACAACGGATTCCCTGACCCATACTACTTCCTTCCAATACAGCGCTGCCGGCAATCGCATCTCCATGATGGACGCCAACACCGTCACAACCAATTACGAGTATGACGGCCTGAACCGCCTGACGGCTGTGGTGGAAAATTATCGAGCTGGGGTGCAGCCGGACGGGCAAACCAACGTACGGACGGAGTACGCCTACGATACTGGCGGGAACCGATTGAGCATCCTCGATGGAAACGGCCATCCAACCAGCTTTACCTATGATACGCTGGGGCGGCTGAAGACCGAGAGCGACGCGCTCAACCACACCACCACGTATGGTTATGACTCGTTGGGAAACCGCATCTCTTTGCAGGATGCGAATGGAAAAACCACATCCTATACCTACGATGAGTTGAACCGTTTAACCCACATTGGGTATCCGGCGCCGGACCCAGGCGTGGACTTCGACTACGACGCCCTGGGACGCCGTACATCCATGACCGACGGCCTCGGCAGTACAAGCTGGACCTACGATGTGCTCGACCGCCCAACCTCCATCGAAGACCCCTTCTCCGCCCACGTTGGGTATGGCTATGATGCTGTCGGGAACCGCACTTCCCTCACGTACCCAGACAGCCGTGTGATCAATTATCAGTATGACGCCGTGAACCGCGTCCAGCAGGTTTCGGGTGATGGACTGCCCGGACCGACTACATATCAATATCAGGCGACGGGACAGTTGAGCAGTGTTTCCCGCCCGAATGGCGTCAATACAAGTTATACGTATGATGATTCGGGAAGGTTGACCGACCTGGTGCACTCGGACAATTCCGGTTCGCTGGCATCCTATCATTACATGTATGATCCGGTAGGCAATCGCATACAAGCCATTGAGAACCTGATCGCGCCGGTGCTCCCCACCCCGACTCCGACCAATACCCCCACTCATACTCCCACCTCAACCGCGACGAATACCGCGACGCCTACATTTACTTTTACACCCACAGCCAGTAGTACCCCCACCTATACTCCCACCGCGACTGCCACGGATACGGCTACCTATACGCCGACAAATACCTCCACGCCCGCGGCCTACACATATACCGGCCAGCCCGATTCCTCGACCGGGATGGACTCCTACATCTACAGCGGATCCAAGACGTCTAATTATGGAACCTCTGCGGAAATGGGTGTGGGTGAAGATAATAACGCCACGAGCAAGGCCGCGCGCAGCTTGATCCGATTCGATCTATCCTCGATCCCAGCGAATGCAATCGTCACTTCGGCCACCCTGTCCCTGTGGACATCATCGGACCTTTCGAGCAACAACCGGACCATTCGTGTGTACCGCTTGAAGAAGTTGTTCGATGAAGGCCAGGCAACCTGGTATGTCTCTGCCACTGGAACAAACTGGCAGACGGCGGGCGCTTCGGGCGCCAATGATCGCGAAAGCGTCGATATCGGGTCCGTTCAGATCCTGGCGAATGAACCGCTCAACACCGAAAAGCAGATCGCGCTCTCGGCCTCAAAGGTCCAGGAATTGATCAGCGGGGCGGCCGCCAACGACGGCTTCATCATTGTCGCCGATACGGAAAACAACGACCGTTTCAACTACAAGACTTCCGATTCAACCAGTGCCACACAACGGCCCAAAATGGTCGTTCAATATTCCCTTGGGCCTACTGCCACACCGACCAACACCGCCACACCGACGTCTACCAGCACGATGACGCCCACATTCACGCCTACGAATATACCCACCAATACGCCCACCCCGACTCCAGCCAACTTTATTTTTGCAGATGGTTTCGAGAGCGGCAATTTAAATGCCTGGGGCTGGAATAGTGGCGGCAGCAATCTTTCGGTTTCCACCCAATCTGCGGCGATTGGCGGCTATGGCATGCAGACCGTGCTCAGCGGCGCCACCGCACTTTCAGCCTCTGATGGTACGCCAAACTCCTTGAAACATTACGATGCGCGTTTCTACTTCAATCCGAATTCGGCCAACATACCCAACGATCAGGATACTTACATCTTTGACGGGGATGGGACTTCCGGATGGGTGCTGTGCCTGAACATCCGCCGTGCGGACCCATATTACATCCTTCAGTCCTGTGCCAAGGATGATAACGGGACTTGGATCGATGGGAAGAAGGTCTATATTACAAACGGCTGGCAGGCCATTGAAATGGAATGGCAGGCATCCAGCGCGGCGGGCGCCAATGACGGCTATTTGAATTTGTGGGTGAACGATACCCTGGTGGATACAAAGGGCAATATCGATAACGACACCAAAACGGTGGAGTATGCATCCCTGGGCCTGGTCAGCGGCGCTCCGGCGTCTTCAAGCGGTATATTCTACTTCGACGGTTTCGCCTCGCAGACCAGCGGGCATATCGGCCTCGATCCAAACGGCCCGGCAGTGACAGCCCCTCCCACCAACCTGTTGTTCATCGACGGGTTCGAGAGCGGTAATCTAAATGCATGGAGATGGAGTACAACGGATGGCGGTAATCTGTCTGCCTCCAGCCAGTCTGCCTTGTATGGCGCCAATGGCATGCAGGCTTTGATCAACGATGTTAACCCGATATATGTCAGCAATGACACATCGACCGTGACCAACTATGATGCGCGTTTCTACATCAATCCGAATTCAATTTCGATCCCTGATGGGCAAACCTTCGATATATTCTACGGAGGCGATAGTGTCTCCTCACACTGGAATTTAAGACTCCAGTTTGCCAACCAGGGTGGAATTTATAAATTATCCACTGAAGCGGAAGACGATGCAGCGGCATGGGTTTCGAGCGGACAATCGGTAACCATCGGCAACACCTGGCAGGCCATTGAAGTGGAATGGCAGGCATCCAGCGCGCCGGGCGCCAATGACGGCTACTTGAAGTTGTGGGTCAACGATATATTGGTGGATACGTTATCCGGCGTGGATAACGATACCCGCGTCATGACCGATTTTGGTCTTGGCGCAGTGAGCAGTATCGATCCGGGAACTTCAGGCACGATGTATTTCGACGCTTTTGAAGCCCGCACCGGCGTTCACATCGGCCAATTGGCCAATATGCCCGGGATGGTCAGCGCCGACTCACCTTCGACGTCTCATATTCTGGACAGATTGGTGGCTTACCTGTTTGCGCCGAAATTTGCCCCGCTGCCTCAGGATCCAAACCCAAGTGAGACACCCACCCCGACCGAAACTTTCACACCGACCGCGACCGACACAGCGACATTCACACCGACCTTTACGCCCACTTTTACCCCCACTGCCACGCTCGTGCCCACCGGACCGGTTACGATCAGTTACGTTTACGACCCGCTCAACCGGCTGAAGGAAGCCAACTACACGACAGGCGATACCTATCACTATTCCTACGATCCTGTTGGCAACAGGCTGACCCAGGAGAATTTGATGAACGGTCTGCCGTCCACGACCACCTACCAGTATGACATTGCCAACCGCCTGACGAGTGTGAACGGTATTAACTACACCTGGGATGACAACGGCAATCTGCTCAACGATGGCACGAATACTTATGCCTATGATGCTGCCAATTGGCTGAGTTCGGTTAGTAATCAGTCATCTGTGAGCAGTTACCAGTACAATGGGCTGGGTGATAGACTCCAGCAAACCGTGAACGGAGTCCCGACCAACTATACTTTGGATCTAAATGCAGGATTAACTCAAGTGTTGTCCGACGGAACTGAAACCTACATCTATGGTGCGGACCGCATCGCACAGGTGGATGGCACGAATACCGAATATTTCCTGGGCGATGCATTGGGATCAGTACGCCAACTGACGGATCAGGCTGGCGCAGTCACCATGTCCAAGTCGTATGATCCCTACGGTGTGGCAACGCAAACGGGAGGGACAAGTCAATCCGCGTATGGGTATACCAATGAATATACGAGTCAAGGGCTGATTTACCTACGTTCTCGGACATATTCCCCCGATACTGGACGCTTCCTCACCAAAGATTCGTGGCGAGGCAATGATACTACGCCGATCTCCTTTAATGCATGGCTGTATGTTGATGCAAATCCAATCAGATATACTGACCCTACAGGAAAATATAATCATGAAAGCGCTGTTACATTTGCCATGACCCATGACTTGGATAAGCAATTCCCCGATGATGGGTATTATGATTTTCCCGGTCTAACAAGTCAGTGCACAATGTTCGTATCATCGGCATTGTCGATGGGCGGATATCCTACTTCTAGTAATTGGCCTGGCTATGAAGACACAAAACTTGATACTAAGGATCCCCAGAAGGATCGCGACAATTTTTATTTTAATAGGATGTCAAAAGGTGAAGATTACAGTAAGGCATGGATAAAAACGCCAGACCTTTATAACTATTTAAAGCCTAACAATGATGAACTTACAGTTCCAATTAATAATAATCTTACGCCTCCTGCTGTGTATTTTGAGTCTGCTGATTGGATTAAGTGGTTAAAAAGTAATCAGTCTATAATTATGCGCGGTGATATAGTATTTTACCAATCCGACCAAGATTACGACTGGGGCCATGCTGCTATGATAGTCGGATGGGGGTCCCAAACTCATTATAGTGAAAATTACGCGATGGAAATCCATACTTTTTATGCATCAATCGGTTGTGCACAATATTGGGATGATGTTAATGGCCTTAACGGCCTCAGGCCGCTTGTTGTGGAGAGAAGCGGCTTGATTGAATATGCGTCAGCTAGGTCCATTGACAATACAGCTTCAAAAATTGTAAAGATGAGCATTATCCACGTCAGGTGAGTTTTTATGAGGATCAGTAAAAAAGGTTGCCTATGAAAAAAATATTTCCTCGTAACAGAATAGGAAAAATTTTTCCAATATTAACTGCGATTGGAATAGTGATCCTATTCACGGGATGTGGAGTGAACGCGAACCGAACACCCGCCCAGAATGGTTTTGAATTGTCGTCAACGCCGGATCTAGCAGCGCCAACTCGATCCTCACCAACTCGGACATCCATACCAAATTTGCCTTCCCCAACGCTAACATTGACGATCCCTCCGATTACTTTGGACCCTAATCATTGGAAACTCTTTAATTCACCAAACGAAATACTTCAGTCTGATGTTCACCATATTGGGCAGACAGATGATGGAACGTTGTGGTTCGGAGGTATAAAAATCTATCGGTATGATGGAAAAAAATGGTTGGTGTATGATCAGGAAAAAATCCCCACCTTTCGAGGACGTGTCATTATGTCCTTGGCAGTTGCTCCTGGCGGCACCGTATTGTTTGGCACTGAAATGAACGAAATTGTGAGTTTTGATGGCATTTCCTGGATATCCCAGACAGTCGGTGATGGAGGCTATAGAAAGAATTCCATTGATTCAATCTTAATACGAAAGAACGGCGAATTATGCGCGATTTCCATTGAGGGAATGTCCTGCCAAAGTGCGGGAATATGGACTCGCCACTCGATTGTTGTCCAAGACAAAGTGAATCGGGTCTATGTCTGGGACGCAATATTAACTCCAACGGATGAGATCTGGGTGCCGCTGAGTACTGGTGTTCTCTACCATTATGATGGAAAAAATTGGGAGAACAGCAAGATTAGTGATTGGATTTGCTGCATCTCGGCAAGTCAGGATGGCTCGTTATGGATCTATGATCACGAAGGGCTTGGAAAAAGAGATGTACACGGGAAGATTGAATATAAATGGATGCCAGCCATTTTGAGGGAAGATAACCCGACGGTGATGAGAGAAGCAAACGACGGGACCCTTTGGTTTGGTACTCTAGGTGGATACCAATTGGTCCAAGATATAAATGGGGTTTTTATTACAGCGGATGGGAAGACGTTAAGTGATATTGAGAAACATGGTTTTTATAGTTATAATTTTCCGTTTTATCTCGTTCATTGTATTTTTCAGGCAAAAGATGGTTCAATGTGGTTAGGGACAGTAGGAGGAATCTTTCAATATAAGTAGTTTAGTTGATACTTTAGTCACCCGTATTATAGGAGCATAAATCCATTTACCATTGCAGCGCTTCTTTGTAGATTTTCACAATATTTAATTATCCAACGATTTGCTAACATCCGCTCATTCTGTATCTTAACAACTTCGGACATTGATCTGCTCGTTAGTGGCTGTCAACCTCCCCAGTGTTCAATGGTTTGTTAAAATAACCTTGATTGATACGGTAAGCATCCCCTAAAATCGGTTCTCCCGCACTTTATGTGAAAGATGCAGGAAATGCGAAAATATGATTTGCTAGGGAGATGCGACTTGAGGAATTATATCCGCTCAAAGACTTCACCCTCACCCAGATCGTAGGAACCAGCTCAGGCAAGGTTTTGCTCCAGGCGGTGAGCTCTAGCAATTCCGCCATTTGCCCCTATTGCCAAACGCTATCGGGCAAACGACATAGTGTGTATGTCCGAAAACCCCAGGCACTAGCCTGTGCCGATACAGCAATCCAACTTGTCCTGAGCGTGCAAAGGTATTTTTGTGAGAATCCATCCTGCACTCACAGGACCTTCGCCGAACGGATTCCAGAAACGGTGGAATTCTACTCCAGGCGAACAATCGATCTGGAAGCTCTGCTCAAGATCATTGCTTTTGAAACGAGCGCAGAAACGGTCGGGCGCATTTGCCAAAAGCTGAAAGTTTCGGTGAGCCCGGATAGCGTGCTGCGGTTGATCCGGAAACGGGCTGCCTTGCCCACCCCGGAAGTAAAGGTTCTCGGGATCGATGATTGGGCCCTCAAGAAGGGCCAAAACTATGGAACCCTGCTGGTCGATCTAGAGAGACATCAAGCTATTGAATTGTTGCCGGACCGCACGCAGACCACCCTCACTGCATGGCTTCAAAACCATCCCGAGATCAAGATCATCAGTCGCGACCGTTCCTTCGAGTACAAAGCGGGCATCGATATCGGTGCCCCTCAAGCGATCCAAGTGGCGGACCGGTGGCATTTGCTGCACAATTTGCAGGAAAAACTGCAGGAAATCATTCCTAGCCAACTCAAAAGGAGAAAATCAGAGGCGGAGAGAAGAGAAACACCGACCCAACATAGACGAAAGAAATATTTCGATTTGGTCCGCTACCTTCGCAGCAAAGGTTACTCAGAGCGCCTGATCGCCAGGACGTTGCAGATCCACCGCCAAACAGTTCGGCGTTATCTGGAATTGGCAGAGCTACCCGGTTGGCAACGACGAAACCACGCTCCAAGCCGGTTGGATGCCTTTCAGGGTTTTCTGCAGCGACGACGGGAAGAAGGTTGCCGCGATACTTCACTTCTCTGGAAGGAATTAAAGCAACAGGGTTATCCCGGCCAGCGAAAAAGCGTGGCAGAATATCTTCAGCGCCTTCATAAACCGGCTGCTGTTCCTTCCGCTCGTCAACTGGCCTGGTGCTTCATGAAGGACCGCCAGCGATTACGGAAGGACGAAAGACTTCAGCTAAAGGCTTTGTTTTCCGAAAATCAAAAGCTGCAGGAGATCTATCACCTCAGCCAGACGTTTCAGATTATGCTCTCACATAAATCAGCCAAGAGACTCGATAATTGGTTGAGCCAGGCGGAACACTGCGGTATCAAGAAACTGGAGAACTTTGCGTCGACACTTCGGCAGGATTACGACGCGGTCAGAGCAGCCTTGTCCTCCGAGTGGAGCAATGGCCAGGTCGAAGGGCAGGTGAACCGCTTGAAAATGATCAAGCATCAGATGTATGGCCGGGCCAACTTTGATTTGCTGCGTTTAAAAGTTCTCGGACCTCCTCCTTGATTTTCACATAAAGTGCGGGAGAACCGGAAAATGGGAGCTTGACAATTTTGCGCGGTTATTGGCAGCTTATCGAAGTCGGCGTATCGCACGAAGACGCTATGAAGCAGATGAAGTGGACTGACGATCAGATCGTGTGCCTGGATGAAATGCTGGCCCGCGCGGAAAACGGAGAAAAACAAACCCTTGACAGCATCGCTGCTTTTGGCGACACTATGCAAAAGATATGAAAACGAAAAACTTTCCCCAATCGTCATTCGCAGCAGAAAACTCATTCTCCGAAATGCAGACCCTGAACGGCGCCATCGTGGGCGAAGAAGTGACATCCGTCGAATATATGGATGGAAGATTCTGGTTGGTTATTGGCCTGCACGACTTCTTGATTCCATTGCTCTGCCCGGTCTGTCATCACCCGATGCACTTCACAGGAGACCCAACGCAGATACTGAAGTCGCTCAACAAGGGCTTGACCGGGTTCATTGTTGCAGGGACCAGGTTCCACCCCATCGTCATATCGGATGTTGTTGATAAAGTCCTGAGACGCATGTATTCGGACTCTGACGCCTACAGGCCCCTGATGAACTCTGCATCTCACGTGGACGCGACTGTGTTTCCTGTCACGTTCCTGGAAGTAGAGAAAATATCCGCTCCTGAGCCTCTTGACTTGACCGGGACAGAGGCGGAGGTGAGGGAAAGATACGAACTCCTGGGACCCGACTTCAAGAAAGATGTTGAAGAACTTAAGGAGTTCTGGGCAAGCGAGAACAACTACGATGTGGATGACGATATGATGATTCCGCTATCACCGCTGGCGTTTCTCGAAACCATCATCCCTATGCCATCCGAACTCGTTTACGATGGCGAGGAAGGCGAAAGAGACGAAGAATGACCTACCGGCGGAAAGAATGGTGATGCATTTATCGAGCCATCACCAACAAACTCCGAGCCATTGCATCTTTCAGGTACGAAAAGGACCAGACAAAAGTCTCCGCCTTTTTGTCATTTTGATATCGCATCGCCGAAAATAGCGATGTTGTCAAGAGATTGACTGAACTTTACCGGAGAGGTATGATTGAGAAAAGTCAGAATCTCAGGATTTCAGAAAGGAGCATGTCATGTCTGAATATCTTCAAGTTCGCAGCAATGGGCAAATCACTTTGCCAGCCGCAACGCGGCGCAAAGCTAATCTGAAAGAAGGCGATTTGCTTGAGGCGGTCATCGAACAGGACGGCTCAATCCGTCTCTTGCCAAAAACTGCTGTAGATCGCACACTGGCCGAGAAATATCAATTAAAGGATGTTGCCTGGGCGGTGAAGCAGAAAAAAGGTTCAAAGAAGTGAAGCGTCTCGTTGTTTGCGACACAGGCCCATTGCTTCACTTGAATGAAGCAGGGGCAATTCAGTTGCTGAAATCAGCGGGGGAGATTTTGATCCCACCCATTGTAGCCGCTGAACTCAAACGCAATGCTCCAAGATGGAAAATGCCCCATTGGGTCAATGTTCGGCAGCCAAACCACGCGGCAGAGACCCAGGCATTGGAGTGGGCCCAAACTGGGATGATTGATGCAGGAGAAGCAAATGCAATAGGACTCGCGCTGCAAGTGAGGAGCGAGTGGCTTCTCACAGATGACGCACGCGCAAGACAGTTCGCTGAATCGCTTGGATTGGAAGTGCATGGCTCAGTTGGTGTTTTGCTTTGGTCAATTGCTATTGGACTTGTGGAAAGCCGAGGGAAGGCGCGTCAACTTCTAAATGGGCTAGTCAATTCATCTCTATGGATTTCTGAGAATGTTATTGAGGAAGCCACGAAAGCCATTGATGAGTTGTTGCCAGAATGATGGACAAAACTGAACTTTCACCATACTAAGATGGTCTGGAAGTTAATGGCAAGAAGGCCGCAAGCCTCGTTCTATTTGTTTAAGAGATAATTTCCGATTAATATTTTATTTCTCGCCCTTACTCTCCCTAACTTCCCACAAATCATCCAACCTGCTGGAGAACCACAATTCGATATATTTCAAGCGTAGTTCAGTGACTTCATCGTTGCAGGTGATAGTGGAGAAGCTGTGATGAATTAGTCGCAGGTTGACATTAGCCCGAGTTGTGCGAATCTCATGATACAGCTTGGTAATATTGCCCATGGCAGAGCTTTACTGTCAAGGGCATCTCCTTGATGGCATTCAATTCCCTTTGCTTGATTGGCAGCGACAATGGTTGGTTCCAGATCCAAGCCGCGGAAGGTTTGTAGACTCAATTCACTGGTGTATGCCTGGTGCTGACGCGAACAATCCCCGCAACAGATTTCTGTGATCGCGCGGGCACCTGGGACAAATTCACGCAGGAGCCCGACTCGTTGCACGATGGTTTGCGAGTTGGTGCGAGCAAAGGAACTTCGGGTCAGGTTGGGAAAGCGGGGAGTGGAAGTTTTCATAGATGGAAAGGTCGAATAAAACCCTTGAGCATTTCAATACAAAGTTGCTATGAATCTGAACACACCTGGATTGTGCGGGCTATTTGGTCCATCCACCTTGGATTTACGAAGAAAAAAAAATAATGCCACTTCGCTTTCATTGTAAATGGTTTTTACTTCATAGTATTTTACTTCAATAATCCAGGCGGATAGGCAGTAGTGGCCACGGCGGCATTTACGTTGTAAGCCTGGAAAGTATTCGATTTGACTACCCCAACTTCATCACCCTCTCTGCACGCAAATACGGCTCACCGTGAGATGTGTCCATTTCCATCAACCCCGTTACCAAAATTGGGGAGGTGGAATTCAGCAAATTCTTTGCCATGCGATACACATCAGGAAAGGCGATCACATCTAGCGTGCCAGTTAGATCTTCGAGAGTCAGGAACGACATCGGCTCGCCCTTTGCGGTACGACTGCGATGCGATGTCTGGCGAATGCCAGCAACGGTGACTCGCCGTCCAAGTTTGCCCGTCGCATCAATTATCGAGATGGCGCCGCTCAACGCGATCTTATCCGCCACCAGTTCGAGCGGATGCACCTCCAGACTTACACCCAGCAATTCTATCTGCGCGTCCACCTTCTGCTGCAAAGACCAATCCTCTTCATTATCTTCCCACCCGAACAAATTCATCTGCCCCGCCTGCCAGCCGCTTTCCAATCGCCGCAAAATGGAAGGGATGGTGCCGAAACCTTCCAACCCTCCAGCGCGTGCTAAATTGATCGCCTCTTGCGGCCGCGGATCAACGCGCGTAAGAAATTCATCCAATGAATGGAACGGGGCAAGCCGGATGACGCGCTCAATCGTGCGACGAGTCAACTCTTTGACCTGATCCAGCCCCATATACAACGCTTCATTTCGGACCTGGAAGTTGGTTCCCGACCAATTGACATGCGGGGGACGGACAGAGAGTCCCATGCGCCGCGCTTCGCTCAAATACACGCGCTGACTGTAATAACCGCCCCAATTCGCCATCACCGCCGCCATGAAGTTTGCAGGAAAATAGGTTTTGCACCACGCCGAACGCCACGCTACTTTGGAATAGGAAGCAGCATGCGCTTTCGGAAATCCATACCCTGCAAAAGATGCCATCATCTCCCACACTCTTTCGCCAATGGCGGACGGAACACCGCTCTTGCTTTCGGCCTGGCTGACAAATTTCCTTTCAAGCTCCTGCATTCGTTTGCCTGGGTCAAAGTGACTCATCGCTCTTCGCAGTAGATCGGCTTCTGCCAGGCTGAAGCCAGATAGTTCATGTGTGATTCTCAATACTTGCTCTTGATACAAAATGACACCGAAGGTTTCATCGAGAAGCGGGGCTAATGCCGGGTGCAAATGACTGACCTGCTCTTCGCCTTTGAAGCGACGAACAAAGGCATCCTTAAGTCCACCGCTGAGCGGACCGGGGCGATAAAGTGCGAGCGCTGCCATGATGTCGTCTTCACTGCGGGCATGGATCTCGCGCAAAGTGGAGCGCATGCCAGGGCTTTCAATTTGAAAGCAGCCAATCGTCTGTCCAGTTTCCACTCGTTGAGAAGTTTGATTATCATCAGACGGAATGGCATCCAGCGCTGAGACTAGGTTGGTAAACTCACCGGGCTTGCTTCCTACGATGAACTCTCCGACATCACCGAGGACAGTCAAGCCGCGGATGCCGAGCAGATCAATTTTCACAAGCCCCATCGCCTCCACCGATTCGAGATCGAGTTGTGTAATGATGATCCCTTTACTGCCTGATCGTAGGACAGGAACAAGATCGGTCAATGCGCCAGGCGCCACGATCAATCCGCCCGCATGCACAGACAAGTGTCGGGGTAGTTTTTGGATGGCTTCTGCATCATCAAAGATTTGCTGATGAAATGGTGAAGGATATGAAATTCGTAAATCTGCAAAAGGTGAGGGCGGATCCTGCCCTTCCTGTGCCTCTTCAAATCTTGCCCAAAAGGCATACGGTAATTGATCGACCATCCCGCGCACTTTGGCGGGTTCCATACCATATGCCTTGGCTACCTCTCCCAATGCTGAACGCGGACGGAAGCGATTGATCGTACCGACCATGGCGACCCGGTCTTCACCGTATGTATCGAAAACATGCCGGATGACTGCATCGCGCCTGCGCGAACATAGGTCCGTGTCGATATCGGGGAGAGTGGTGCGCGCCGGATTCAAGAATCTTTCGAAGTATAGGTTGAGCCGTAGTGGATCGGGACTGGTAATTCCCAAACAATGCGCCACCAGGGACGATGCCGCCGAACCTCTTGATGAAAACGGGACGCCAGTTTCGCGAGCGTAATCCAGGATTTCTTCGACAATTAGAAAGATCGGTTCAAAGCCCGCGCGGGCGATCACCTCCAGTTCGTGCTCAAGACGTGCCTGGATCGCGGGCGTGACCTCCCCGTAAATCGTCTGTGCACCGGCAAAGGCCTTTTGACGCAGGAATTCTGCGGCTGAGACTCCAAATGGCAGGGGAACCGTGGGCATGTGAGCTAACCCAAGAGGCAGATCGAAGCGGCAGCGTTCTGCAATTTCAGTGGTGGCTGCCAGTGCTTCGGGAAAATCCTGAAAGCGGGCTTCCACTTCCTGCGCGCTCATGAAGTAGGCATCCACTGGCGCCATCGCGCTTGATGTGACATCCTGCAGCGATTGATTTAGACGAATGGCAGTCAATGTTTTTTGTAAACGGGCTTGTTCAGGGAAAAGGTAATAAACCGGATGAGTTACTACGGCGGGCAGTTGCAATTTCCGGGCAAGTTCGGAAAGACGATTTGCAGCCAAAGGATTCTGGAATGCCACATATAAACGATCCGGAAAAATCGTTTTAAGCTGTTCAAGTTGATTGACACCCAATGCGATCAAGTCCTTGGAATAAGTTTCCAACATCTCGAGCGTGCAGGTAGCATCTGGTTTGTCTCGAAGCGCAAGTGAACTGCTCAACCTGCAAAGATTGGACCAGCCTTCTGCACTTGTAGCCAGAAGTTGTAACGGACCAAGATCCAGGTCGATTTCCAAGCCAAGGATGGGTTGGATTCCTGTTCGTTTACAGGCGGCGACAAATTCGACTGCGCCTGTGAGCAAACGGTGGTCGATGAGGCCAAGCGTGGATATGCCGAGTCTCTGTGCAGCCAACGCTAAATCTTCAGGGGGAAGAATTCCCTCTTGCAGGGAGTATGCAGAATGTGTGGCAAGATGAAAGTACATCAGTGCTATTGTACAGGGTTTTAAGGATGTTCATGATCCGTTGATTTTAGATTTTGATGTTCTGATTCTCCATCCAACAACTTGCCTCGATTGGCTGTAAATCGATTTTGCGGAGTGAGAATAACATCATTTTGACTTCGTTACGACGGGTTATCAACCCAGATTAAACAATCTGACTGTTTATAATGTGAATTGTACGCTGTCAGATTGACACAAAAAGAAATACACCGACGAGATGTCTCGGCGGTGTATCAATGGAATAGCACGGCAAACTGTTATTTAATTTTATTCAGCCATTCCACCGTTGCGATCGTCTCCACAGATTCAAATTCAGGATCGTTCGTGAGGATCACGGCATCCTTGTCTACAGCCGCGGCGACTGCAAAGCAATCGGCGTAAGAAAGCGCGTGGTTTGCCTTGATGTGTGCGGCAGCGAAAACGGCCTGCTGATCGGCTGGCAGAATTTCGACGGGTAATTGCTGAATGAGCGCCAGGGTGTCCTGCGCTCTTGATACTCCACCTCTTCGCTCTGTGATGTACAGGATTTCCCCGAGGTTGATGATGGAGATCATCAGGCGACTTTTTTCCTTTTCAGCACTTTCTAAAAGTTTTTCAATACGTGATGCAACCGGCTCATCTTGTAGATAAGCCAGTAAGGCGAACGTATCCAGCACAAAGGCGGGACGATCAGTCATGGCGAGCTTTGCTCCTGGCATCTTCGCGCCTGCGTTCTTTGGCGCGTTCTTTGATCAAGTCGCCCTTCAATGACGGGATATCCTTCAGCAGACCGCGTCCTTGTTTGACTGGTTCTCGCACAGCCGGAATGATGGACAAGACACCGCCGTAATCCACGATGACAACTTCAGTGCCTGGATTGAGCCGGTATTTTTTTCTTAATTCAGCCGGGATGACCACCCAGCCCTTACTGGAAATCGTTAAAGTCATGCTAGACTCCTT
>Ga0315268_10001956_pt1 | contig 23602 bp, 22 predicted proteins | sample C1_top_MG_FD_204535 | JGI IMG/M metagenome (GOLD analysis project Ga0315268, IMG submission 204535) | Sediment microbial communities from Yellowstone Lake, YNP, Wyoming, USA - C1_top | ecosystem: Environmental > Aquatic > Freshwater > Lake > Sediment | place: USA: Wyoming | collected 2017-08-01 | reverse complement strand
GCCGCGGGCCAGAAAAACCGGAAGAGATGCACCGTCGCATCGAATCTGAAGAGGCGAAATCATGAAAATCGAAAAAATCACGGGTTCTTCAGCACCCTGTTAAAGGTTTGGATGGCCTTTATCGCTGTTCTTTCGGACTTGGGATACTTGATCTTGGAGTATTTCAGCTCACGCAGAGTTCCATCTGGTCGGGCAAAACTCTCCTCGCGTTTCAGACTGTTGAATGACGCGAGAAACACGTCATGGTTTTCGATGACGAAAAGCGCACCGAGCAGAAAATATACCCCCTGCCAATCGTAGGATTCGTCTAGGTAGATGACCATTTGCTTTGAGTCCGGGACGATTCGATCACGCTTCGAGGTGCCCTTCGAGGACGCAGACAGCCGAGCCGCTGACGCGTGGCACAAGCTGTCCCCGCTGTTCGGTCACTCGCACTTCGATGTGACTGGGGCGTCCCATCTCCACGCCCTGCGTGATGTGCAGCGTTTTGCCCGGGGCGAGCTTGCCGTGGTGCGTCAGGTAAGCCCCAAGTGAACCGGCGGCTGATCCAGTGCCTGGATCTTCGAGCAGTTCCCAAGGAATCATGCCGCGCGCAAACACCTTCGCGTGCCCGCCGAGCACGAAACAGTACGCCATCACACCGTGGGAGGAGATGAGCTCGGAAAGCTCGTGCACATCCATGCGGATGCGGCGCAGCGTGGCGCGCGTCCGCAGCGGCACCATCAGGTTGAAGATGCCGGTGGAGACGTACTCGAGCGGCAGCTTCGAATGCAGATCGGACGGCTTCAGCCCGAGCGACTTCATCAGCGCCGCGCGGGGCACGCGCGCGGGGAAGAAACGCGCCGGCTTTTGCGTCATGGTCACCCGGTGCGGGTGGCCGTCGCGGAAGGCGATCTCGACCGGCAGGACTCCCGCGCCGGTCTGCTGAAGGACGTGCACAGCGCCCTCGCGCGCGGGCACGACGCCGAGAGCCCCTAGCAGATACCAGGTGCCGATCACCGGATGGCCGGCGAGGGGCAGCTCTTGCACGGTGGTGAAGATGCGCAGGCGCGCCAGCGCGCGGTTGCTGGTCGGCTTCTGCACGAAGACCGTTTCGGAGAGGTTCATCTCTTTTGCGATGGCCTGCATCCGCGCCCGCGAAAGGCCGTCGCCGTCGGTGATGACGGCGAGCGGATTGCCGGCATAAGCGCGGTTGGTGAAAACGTCGAGCTGGTAAACACGTCGTCTCACAGGAGTCTCTCCCTCAGATCCTTTCCAGGTGCTCGAGTGTACGTTCATTGCGCACGTTGCCGGTGTTCAACGTGGATTTGGGTTCAAGCAGCACGACGTGGACTTCCTCTTCCGCCACCGGCAGGTGCTCCACGCCTTTCGGCACGATGATGAATTCGCCTTCGCGGACCAGGACGTCGCGGTCGCGGAAGCGCATGCGCATGGTGCCCTTCACGACGAGGAACAGCTCGTCCTCCTGCTCGTGGTGATGCCAGACAAATTCGCCCTTGAAGCGCACCACCTTCACGTACGAATCGTTGAGCTCGCCCACGATTTTGGGGCTCCAGTATTCCTTCACGCGGGCGAGTTTCTCGGCGAGGTTTACGATCTCCACGGCATTCCTCCCCAGCGTTACACGGTCACGCGGGCGGGACAAGTCCCGCCGCTACAGTTTCTGCACGAGACGGCTGACGCCGTCAAGGACGCGGCGCGTGGTCGCAGGCGCGGTCGTTTCGGAATAAATGCGCAACATCGGCTCGGTGCCCGAGGCGCGCACCATTACCCATCCGATGTCGCCCAGATACACTTTTACGCCGTCCATTTCTTCTTTTCTCACAACCGGCCAGTCGAGCACACGGGCCAATTTGGCATCGGCGAAGTGCGCGATGGCCTTTTCCTTCTGGCCCGGTTTCAGTTCCAGGTCCACGCGGCCGTAGTGATGCTCGCCGAACTCCGCGTGGAGCATGTTCACCAGCTCGCCGAGCGTTTTGCCGTGCCAGGCCATCACTTCGGCAAGCAGCAGGGCCGAAACGGTGGCATCGCGCTCGGGAAGATGCAGCTTGGTGCCGATGCCCCCGCTCTCTTCGCCGCCGAGCAGGATGTCACGCTCGAGCATGAGCGAGCAGATGTACTTGAAGCCGATGGGCACCTCATAGAGGGCGCGGCCGTATTTGGCGGCGAGCTTATCCACCATTTTCGTGGACGAAAAAGTTTTGGCCACGGCGCCGGGAATCTTGCGCGTGCCGGCCAGATGCCACAGCAGGATGGAAAAGATTTGATGCGGGGTGACGAACTCGCCGGTGCGGTCCACGGCCCCGATGCGGTCGCCGTCACCATCGGCGCACAGGCCGGCGTCGTAGCCGCCTTCGCGGACGGCCCGCTGCAGCGCTTCGACGTGCGGCTCGATTGGCTCGGGGTTGACGCCGCCGAACATCGGGTCGCGCGTGCCGCGGATTTCGTCGCAGGACACCCCGTGCCGCGTCATCAGCTCGCGCAGCAGGCCGCGCGCGGCGCCGTGCATCGGGTCCACCAAAAAGCGGAACTTCGCTCCGCGCAGCCGCTCCCAGTCCACCAGCTTCGAGAGCGCTTCCAGGTACGGTGCGCGGACGTTGAGGGAATGAACCAGGTCGGTGCGCGCGGGCAACGGCGGAACGCCATCACGCAGTACGATTTCCAACTCCTTCTCGATTTGCGTGACGATGGCGGGCGAGGCTGAACTTCCGTAGCTGGCTTTGTACTTCACGCCATTCCAGCGATAGGGATTGTGGCTGGCAGTGATCAGAATTCCTCCCGCCGCGCCGCGCTGGCGCACCAGGAGCGAAATCGCCGGAGAGGGGCAGGCGTCATCGGCGAGCCAAACAGGCGTGCCGGTGGCGGAGACCCCTTCGGCGGCGACGCGCGCGAAGCGCTCGGAACCAAAGCGCGTGTCGTAGCCGACGAGCACGCCGCGCTCGGCCTGCTCGCAGCGCACCACGTATCGCGCAATCGCCGTGGCCACCTTGCGCACATTTTCGTAGGTGAAATCCTCCGCGATGACGCCGCGCCACCCGTCGGTGCCGAAAACGATAGGTCTCATCGAGGGCAGTATAAAGGAAAGGAGGGGGAGGAGGTGAACGAAGTCAAGCAGGTGGAGGAGAAAGCTCAGGATACTTTCAGTGGTATAGGAGCGGACCTGTGTGTCTGCCCCGTGAGCCGTGGGTGGAATCGCGTGCGCGTGGTCACAAGAGTTGCCTGAATTTTTCCTGCTCGAGCCATTTCACGACGCGGCCGACGTCTTGGGCACGGTCGCGGGGGCAGAGGAGCAGCGCGTCCGGAGTTTCGACAACAACCAGGTCGTTGACGCCGATCCCGGCGACGAACTTGCCGGGACACCAGAAAAAATTGCCCGCCGCGTCGATGAAAATCGAACGACCGGTGGAGAGATTTGCGCCGCGCGCGGGAGCCAGCAGCTCGTAGACAGCGGCCCAGGAGCCGATGTCGCTCCAGCCGACCTCCGCGGGAAGAACAAACACATTGTCGGCCCCGCGTGCACCCGTGGCGGGCTCCATGATGGCGTAGTCCACGGAGATGTTTTCCAAGCGCGGGTAGATGCGACGCAGCGTGGCGACATAGCGTCGCGTGCCAATCGAATCAGCGAGACGCTGCAAGGCATCGTGCGTCGCGGGCAGGAATTTTTTCAGGTGGCTGAGAAACGTCGAGACGCGCCAGAAAAACATCCCGGCGTTCCAGAGATAACGCCCCGACGCGATGTATTGGCGTGCACGGGCCAGCGGCGGTTTTTCGGTGAAGCGTCGCACGCGATACACGCTCGCTCCGCGCACTCGGGTTGCCGTGCCGGTGCGCTCGATGTAGCCGAACCCGGTTTCCGGTCGTGTGGGCACGATTCCCAGCACGACAAGGTCTTCGCCGCGCGCGGCGATTTCGAGTGCGGCGCGTACGACGCGGCGAAAACGCTTCTCTTGAGCGATGAGATGATCGGCCGGCAGCACGGCCATCAGCGCGGCGGAGTGCTGGCGCGCGAGATGGATTGCAGCGAGACCGATTGCTGCCGCGGTGTTGCGGCCCATCGGCTCGCGTAGAACATGATTCGGCGGGACTTGCGGAAGTTGGCTGCGGACCGCAGCAGCCTGCTCCTCGTGGGTAACCACCCACATTCGCGAGGGTGAAAACACCGGCGCTAGTCGGTCAGCGGTTTGCTGGAGCATCGTTCGTTCACCGACGATGTTGAGCAACTGCTTGGGCGTGCGGGTGCGGCTGCGCGGCCAGAAGCGCGTGCCGCGGCCGCCAGCCAAAATCACTGCGTGCGCGTCGAGCCGTTTTTCGCTCATGGATACACCAGCCGTGCCCAGGCGGATTCTTCGACTTTCTGCTCGCTCAACCGGCGAACAAAGTCGTTAGCGATATCGGGGACATAGGTGCACAGCAGCGCGGTCGGCATTGACGGCGCCAGCTGATAGGCGCCGAGGCCGGCCGGCAGCAACCACACCTCCGCCGGACCATAATTCACGGTCCCACCGTTCGATTCGATCCGGCCGCGCCCTTCGAGAAAAATCAGCAGGTCAAAATGCTGGGGCGAAGTCACCGCGGCGCTGCGTCGGGCGAACTCCCATTTTTCCGTGGCGAAATAGCGGCAAGCCACGAAGTAGGTTTCCGTCACGTCCCCGCGCGTGAGGCGCACCGGCTCAAGCCGGCCGCCGCTTTTTTCTTCGAAATTGATGACCGCCAACGCCTGCTCGATGTGCAGCGCCCGCGGCTGCCCCTCCGGGGTCAAGCGGTTGTAATCGAACACGCGGTAGGTGATGTCGGAATTTTCCTGGATTTCGCACAGCACAGAGCCCGGGTTAATCGTGTGGACGGTGCCGGCAGGAACAAAGATGGCATCGCCGGCCTTCAGGGGAAGCGTTTCCAGGCACTCTTCTGCTGTGCCCTGCACGATTGCGTGTGTGAAGGAATCGGGGGTTTCACCGGGTTTCAGTCCCACCAGGACGGCGGCGCCGGGCTGCGCGCGGATCGCATACCACATCTCCGTCTTGCCGCGGCCGCCGGCGGCGGCTTCGTATTTGTGCGCGTAGTCGTCGTCGGGATGAACCTGTATGGAGAGCTTCTCTTTCGGGAAAAGAAATTTCACCAGCAGAGGAAACGGCCCATCGCCCGCGAGGCGCGTGCCGCGCCACTCGACCGGCATCTCCCGCCAAGCATCGGCCAAGCGGCGGCCGACGAACGGTCCGCTTGCAAAAATATTTTCATCGCCGCTGAGCCAGACTTCGCCGATAGGCTCCAACAGCGCGGATTTATCAGGGAAGAGCGGCGCGAGAGTGCGGGCACCCCAGATGCGCGGCACGAAACGTGGCTCGAGCCGTGCCGGTACAAGCTTCACGTGGAGGAACCCGCCGCCGCGAAGAATTCGCCCAGACGCCGCAGGCCTTCTTCGATGCGCTCCATCGAGGTGGCGTAGGAGATGCGCAGGGAGCCCGGCGCGCCGAAGGCTTCCCCCGGCACGACCACCACGTGCGCTTTTTCAAGCAGCCTCTTGGCCACCACCGACGTATCGGGCATCGCGTCGGTGAGCTTCGCTTTCACGTTGGGGAAGACATAGAAAGCGCCCTGCGGCGCCCCGCAGGTGACGCCGGGGAGCGCGCGGAGGCCTTCCAGGATGCGCGTGCGGCGACGCGTGTACTCCGCGAGCATCGTCCCCACCGATTCCATGGGCCCGGTGACCGCTTCCACGCCCGCGTACTGTGCGATCGAAGTCGGATTGGAGGTGGACTGGCTCTGCAATTTCAGCATCGCGTCCACCAGTTCTTTCGGCGCGAGCGAATAACCCACGCGCCAGCCGGTCATAGCAAACGTTTTTGAAAGCGAGCCGATGATGATGACGTGATCCTTTGAGCCCGCGATGCTCGCCACCGACCAGGGCTTCGCGCCCTCGTAGACGAAGTGCGAATAGCACTCGTCGGAGAGCAGCCAGATGCCGCGGCGACGGCAGATTTCGTAGATGCGCGCAAATTCTTCGGGTGTAACGACCGCGCCGGTGGGATTGTTCGGCGAGTTGACGATGAGCATCTTGGTGCGTGGCCCGATGGCGTCTTCGACCGCCGCAGCGCGCAGGCAGAAACCCTCGGCCGCGCTGGTGGGCACTTCGACGGGGCGCCCGCCGGCATACTTGATGATGTCGGGGTAGCTGACCCAGTAGGGCACCGGCACCAGCACCTCGTCGCCGGAGTCAATCAGCACGTTGACGGCATTGAAAATCGCGTGCTTGCCGCCCACCGAGACGATGCATTCCGCTGGCGCGTAGCTCGAGCCGAACTGCTTGGCGTGCCATTCGGCGATGCCCTGCCGCAGCGGGGCGATCCCCGCAGTCGGGGTGTATTTCGTGAAGTTCTTTTCCAGCGCGTGGATGGCACCCTGCTTGATGTGATCCGGCGTGGGGAAATCCGGCTCGCCGGGCCCGAAGTCCACTACGTCGATGCCGCGGGATTTGTAACGCTCGGCTTCCATCAACACCGCGAGTGTCGGGGAGACGGTGATGCGTTCAATTCTGTCGGCAAGTTGCACGCGATTCACTCCCTTATTTCACCTTGGCGCGTAGGCGTTTTTCGACCAACGGTGGCACCATGCCGTCCACGGGTCCACCCAGGCGGACGACTTCTTTCACCAGCCGCGAACTGAGAAAGCTGTAGGCTTCCGACGGCATCATGAACACGGTTTCGATTGTCGGCTCGAGCTTGCGGTTCATCAGCGCCAACTGAAGCTCGTATTCGTAGTCGGAAATCGCACGGATGCCGCGGAGGATCACCTGAGCCTTGCGCTGGCGGGCATAGTCCACCAGCAAGCCGTTGAAGATGTCCACTTCCACGTTGCGCCAGGGATGCGTGACTTCCTTGAGCATCTCGACGCGCTCGGGGAGCGGGAAGAGTGGGTCTTTTTCCAGGTTTTGCAGGACGGCGACGACCAGCCGGTCGAAAATGTTCGCGCCGCGCTCGATCAAATCCAGATGGCCGTTCGTGACCGGGTCGAAGGAACCTGGATAGATTGCCAGGATGGATTTCATTACGCCAGCGCCTCTCCGGGCCGCCATTTTATCCCAGTCGGGGCGGGGCCGGGCGTGAGAAATTTGCTCATTGCTCGTTGGCCTCCGCGCCACGCCGCGCGTAGGGGTTGGTCACGTTGCCGAAGAAAATCGCGTTCGTCAGCAGCTTGATCCCGCTGTCCCAGAAGCCGCGGAAGATGGGGTTGCGCGCGAACAGGACCACGTTCCCCCTCCCGACCTGCTCGCGGATGATGTGCGCGGTGAGCGGGAGCTTCTTCGCAATCTCGTCGGTCAGGTAGCCGCTGACCTTGAAGTTTTCTTTCGGGTAGTAAGCGACGTTGTCGCCCTTGTCGCTGAGCTCGAGGATGGGGTTCTGCGTGTTCAGGACATAGTGTTCCGTCCCCAGCCCGAAACCGAGCGGGTGAGTGTTGTCGAGCGTCAGCCGCATAATGGTGCCGGGAATCTGCTCTTTGCGGGCCTCGAGTTCGCGGTCGGTCCATTTCATCAGCTTGCGCTCGAGGTCCTTTTCCTTCTGTTTTTCATCCGGTCTCTCTGTCTGTGCCGGAGGACGTTGCGCGCCGGGCTGCTGTTGTTGCTGCTGCGCGGCCCGCTCTTCCGCGATGCGCGCGTCGTCGTCGGCCTGGCGCGGGAAGCGGTAGGTCACGCTGGTCCAACCGGCGCGATTCTTGGTGGCCAGAATAGCGCCACCTTCGAGGCCGATCACCAGGCCGCCGCCGCGAATCCATTCGCCGATGCGCGACGCGAGACCTTTGTCCACGATGCGTCCCCAACCCCGCCCCTGCCCGCCGTCCGGCGGGAAAATCAGCACGTTGTAGTCGCCCAAATCCAGCCCGCGCAGATTTTCCGCGCGCACGGCCGTGAATTTGATCCCCAGCCGCTGGTCGAACAGATACCAGAGCGCGCCGTACTCGGTGGAGCTGACCGGCGAATCGGTAAGGACGGCAATCTTCGGCTTGCGCAGGTAGCGCACGCGGTTCGAACCCAGGTCGTAGCCTTCGTCGGCAAGCTGCGTCGCCACGCCGGTGACGTTGACTCGCTCCTCTGTGGCCAGTTCGCGCAAGCGCTGCGGCAGTTTTTCGGAATTGCGCTCGACCGGAACCACGATTGTGCCCGCGGGGTACTCGCGGTCCTCCACCTTCATGCTCTGGATGGTGACGAAACAGTTGAAATCTTCGTCCAGCAGCCGCGAGAGGAGCCGCGTCGCGGCCGTCGTATCGGAAGTGAATAGATAGGCGGAAACGTGAGCCGGTGCGGCGAGACCTCCGGCCGGCAGGCTGGGTGCCTGCAAGTTTTCGCGGGCCACCGTCGCGGGCTTGCCCGCCCAGTAGCCTTCCACGCCGACCGAGAGCGGCAGCGACCACGCCACGACGTCGTAGAAGAACGGGAACGGGAGCTTCGCCTCCGGTTCGAGCAGCGCGCGTGCCAGAAATCCAGTCGGCTGCGCCAGGTCCACTACGTAGGTGCCTGCCGGGAAGTCGTGCTGCGCCACGGCGCGGCCGGAAGCGTCGCGCAACTCGGTGAGCGAAAACTTCTGCGTCGCCCGCTGCACCTCGATGCCGTCGCGTTGGAGCATGCTGGCAAGTTCGGCCGCCTGCTCTGGGTCCTCCCCGGGGACGGCATAGAACACCTGCATGGGGCCCTGGCGTCCCTGGGCGATGGCGGCGCGGTGAAATTCGTAGAAATCGCGCATCCGCGCTTCGCGATTGTCCGCAGTCGTTTCGAGCGTCGCGAGGGAAGTAACAAAGTGGTGCCAGGCGCGCTGCTCCAGCGTGAGCACGCCGCGATCTTCGGAAAGCTGCCGAGCCAGCCCGCCGCCGCCCGCCTGCTCGTAGGTCATCCCCACGGCGCCGTTGAACGACGGCCAAGAATCGCCGTAGGACGGATAAAACAGGTCGAATTCTTCGTGGGTGAAATAGCGGATGCCGTTGCGGTCGAATGCGGCTGCGTTGCCCTTGCCGTAAATCTTCCACCACTTATTGAGCAGCGGCGCAATCGTTTCGTTGATGGGTTGCGTAGGCGGCGCGAAGAAGTAGGTCGATTCGGAACCCATCTCGTGATAGTCCACGTGGACCACGGGTTTCCACTCGCGGTAGGCGCGGATGCGCGCCTGCGTCTCAATCTGTGACTGCCACGCCAAATCGCGGTTCAGGTCAAACAGGTAGTGGTTCGAGCGGCCGCCGGGCCACCGCTCCTGTTGTTCGACCGCATCGGGATTGGGGTTGGGCTCCTTTCCTTCGGCGCTACGGTAGAACTGCACGTAGCGCTCGCGGCCGTCGGGATTGACCAGCGGATCGAGGATGATGACCAGGTTGCGCAGCAGCTTCATCGTGCGCTCGTCGGTTCCCGCTACGAGCTGGTAAATCACCTGGATGGCCGCTTCGGTGCTGGACGATTCGTTGCCGTGCACGTTGTAGCTGAGCCAAGCCACCGCGGGCGTGTTCTTGGCAATCTGCGCCGCTTCGTCGGGCCCGAGCGAGCGGGGATCGGCCAGCCGCGCCGCCTGCTTGCGGATTTCTTCGGCGCGCGCAAGATTTTCCGGCGCGCTGATGATGCAGTAGTACAGCGTCCGGTCTTCGTAGGTCTTGCCGTAAGGCACCAATTTCATCCGGTCGGGCACGGCCGCGGCGATGGTTTTCAAGTAGCGCTCGAGTTCGGAGTGCCGCGTGAACTGCTGGCCCACTTTGTAGCCGAGAATCTTTTCCGGCGCCGGGATCGCCGGGTTGTAGGAACCCATCTCAAAGTTGGGCTTCTGTGACTGGCCGAACACGAAGGGAACGAAAGCGAGCAGTGCAATCAAAACCGTCAGTCGAAGAATTGTTTTGGACATTCGAGACTCCCTGTGCTGAATTCCAGCGGCAGCCAAGACCGCCACCGCGAAGTGAACGGGTGATTCTAAGGAGCCGTAGCCTCGCTGGCAAACCTTTTCGTCACGTTCCACGCCGTGCCTCACGTTGACTTGCCAGCAAGCGAGGCCTAGGATTGCAACACCGCCGCGCCGGGGGAGGTTTCTCTCCCCATGGTCGGGCAAACCCTCGGGCACTACCGCATCCTCGATAAGCTCGGCGCGGGCGGCATGGGCGAAGTGTACCGCGCCCACGATGAACGCCTCGACCGCGACGTTGCCATCAAGGTTCTCCCCACAGGACTCCTTGCCGACGAATCCGCCCGGAAGCGATTCAAGAAAGAAGCCCTCGCGCTGGCCAAGCTGAACCACCCCAACATCGGGACGCTCCACGACTTCGACACCGCCGACGGCACCGACTTCCTGGTGATGGAGTACATCCCCGGCATCACGCTCAGCGACAAACTTTCTGCGGGACCGTTGCCCGAGAAAGAAGTTCTCAAGCTCGGCATGCAACTCGCCGAAGGGCTGGCCGCCGCGCACGAGCAGAACGTCGTCCATCGCGATCTGAAGCCGGGCAACTTGCGCCTGTTGCCCGACGGGCGGCTGAAGATTCTCGATTTCGGCTTGGCCAAGTTAGTGCAGCCGGTGGGCGATGAAGTTGTGACCGCAAGCCTCACCGAGAAGCACGCGATGGCGGGCACGTTGCCGTACATGGCGCCGGAACAGTTGCGAGGAGAGCCCGCCGATGCCCGCAGCGACATTTGGGCGCTGGGCGTGGTGCTGTACGAAATGGCCGCGGGTACGCGGCCGTTCCAAGGTCAGACCGGGTTTGAGTTGAGCTCCGCGATTATGAACCAAGCGCCTCCGGCGCTCCCGTCACAGGTGCCGAGGCAGTTGAGGGCGGTGATTGAGCGTTGTCTCGAGAAGGAGCCCGGCCGCCACTACCAACGTGCGGGCGAAGTGCGCGCGGCGCTCGAAGCGGTCCAGGCGGGCGCGGCGGCTCCCTGGGCGGTGTGGCGCTACCGACTGGCGCAGCGGCCCTGGTTGGTGCTGGTGACTGGCGTCGTTGTGCTCGTGGCAGCGTTCGCGGGGTTAAACGCGAGCAGACTCCGGGAGTGGTTCTGGCCAGCGCCAAAACCTGCTGGGCCCACTACACTGGCAGTCTTACCACTCCAGGTACTGACAGCGAAGGAGGAGATTGGCTACTTGGGCGTCGGCATTACCGACGCCATCATCACGCGGCTAGCGAACATTGGGCAACTGCGCGTGCGCCCCACGAGCTTAATCCTGAAGTATCAAGATCAGGCGCCGGACATTCAGGAAGCTGGGAAGACTCTGAACGCCGAGAATGTTCTCAGCGGGACCGTGCAGCAGGTGGCTGGGCGTTTCCGGGTAAGCGTGCAACTGGTACGAGTGGCGGATACGGCGCCGCTATGGGGTCAGCATTATGACTTAGCACAGCAGGACCTGCTCACTTTGCAGGATTTCATCGCTGACAAAGTCACTGCGGCCCTGAGGGTTCAGGTGACGGCTGCTGAGCGCGAGCGCGTCTATCGCCGCTACACCCAAAATGCGGAAGCTTACGACTTCTACTTAAGGGGGCGAGCCATTCTAGCTCACCCCCCATACGCTACTGAGGAGCAGATGCGAGCAGCCGTGGACTGGTTCGAGCGTGCCCTCCGGCTCGATCCCAACTACGCACTGGCGCACGCAGGTTTGGCTGAAGCCGGTGCGCGAATTTTTAACTCACTCGCACCGGACGAGAACCGCCAGCGGTGGGGTGAACGCGCTGAGCGGGAGGCGCGGGCTGCGCTGGAGTTGGACCCGAACCTGGCGGAGGCGCACGAGGCGTTGGCGATAGTCTACAACAACACGGACTTCGAGTGGGACCGGGCGATTGAAGCGAGCCGACGCGCGCTCGAACTCAACCCGAGCCTCGAGTCTCCTCATCACACCTTGGCCGGAGCGTACTTCCATCTGGGTCTCTTGGAGCTTGTGGAGGGCGAACTGCAAGCCGCGGCGGAGATCAATCCTGAGAGTCAGGTCTTTCGTCGGAGCAGGCTCGGGGCGCTGGTGGCACTGCACAGTGGCCGATACGCAAAGGCGGTCCAATTGTTGGAGGAAAGGAGGGCTGCCCTGGGCCCAGATGTTCTGCTCGATTGGTTTCTCGCCCAGGCGTATTACTACCATGGTGAGCGGGAGCGAGCCGAGAAGATGCTGGCGGAACTGCAGCGCGGCGGCGAGCCCGATGTGCGCGCACAAGCCACGCTCGCAAGTTTTCTGGCCGCCCGGGGCGAGCGCACGCGCGCGGAAAAGCTATTGAAGACGGCTATGGCACGGCCTTCGTTCGAGCATCACGCTGCTTACAGCGCAGGGGCTACTTACGCACAACTTGGCCAGCCGTCTGAAGCCGTTCGTTGGCTCCGTCGCGCGCGCGATACAGGTTGGACGTGTTACCCCTGGTACGCAAACGACCCTCTGTTGCGGCCTCTGGAGGGAGTAGCGGAGTTCCAACAATTCATGCAAGAGTTCCGCAAGAGTTGGGAAGCCGCACGCGCCCGCTACGGCGGATGAACTTCCTGCCATAAGTCGCTCCTGCGCCGAAACCAATTCCTCCTTGGCCTCAGGCTGGCCGCCCACAGTTCTCTACCTCCTTACTGGAGTGCCATTCGGCGTGTTTCCAGGACCGCTCACTGCTGAAATCACGCAGTTGAACGGAAGTAGATTGACGATGTACGACCGCAAGAGTCTGATATCTAAGCGCTTAAATCAAAGCAGGTTAGGGCCGTAAGTTGCTCTTGACACGCTCGGTGGGCAGGGGTAGGATTGATATGCGACCAAATCGGTCCGGTATGCGATGCTAAAGCTTTCGAAAAAGTCGGATTACGCACTCATCGCTCTGAAGCACCTGGCGATGCACAACCACGGAAACGCGTCGAGCGCCGCGGACATTGCCGCCGCCTACGGGATTTCTTCGACGCTGCTGGCCAAGGTGCTGCAGAAACTGGCGCGCAAGGGTTTGGTGACGGCGAAGCACGGTTCCACCGGCGGATACACTCTGGCGAAGGATCCCTCGGAGATCAGCGCGCTTGAAGTGATCACGGCGATTGACGGGCCGTTGTTCATTACTTCTTGCGTGACCTCGAACGGCGAGTGCTACCAGACGCCCACCTGTACGGTGCGCGAGCCACTGCGCCGGGTGAACGAGAGCATTCGCCAGGTGTTGAGCACGGTGACGATTTCACAGATGGCCGAAGACTCCAATGGCTCGGTGATGGTGGAGCTTCGTACCTAGCAAGCTGAGGAGAGCGAGGAATGGCAATCAAACTTCCTATTTATCTGGACAATCACGCGACCACCCCGGTGGACCCGCGCGTGGTTGAGGCCATGCTGCCGTTTTACACGCAGGTCTTCGGCAACGCGGCGAGCCGTAACCACGAGTTCGGCTGGAACGCCGAGCAGGCGGTGGAGAACGCGCGCAGCCAGATTGCCAAGCTGATCGGCGCGAGCCCCAAGGAATTGATTTTCACCAGCGGCGCGACCGAGTCCGACAATCTGGCCATCAAGGGCGCCGCGGAGATGTACCGCGAGAAGGGCAATCACATCATTACCCAGGTCACCGAGCACAAGGCGGTGCTCGACTCGTGTAAGCGCCTGGAAAAGTACGGTTACGAGGTCACCTACCTGCCGGTTGAAAAAGACGGCCGCATCAGCCTCGACGATCTCCGCCGCGCCATCACCCCGAAGACGATTCTGATCACCATCATGTACGCCAACAACGAAATCGGTGTGATCCAGCCGATCGCCGAAATCGGCAAGATTGCCAAGGAGAAGGGCGTCTTCTTCCACGTGGATGGCGTGCAAGCGGTGGGCAAGATCCCAGTGGACGTGCAGAAGGACAACATCGATTTACTCTCTGTGTCTGCGCACAAGCTGTACGGGCCCAAGGGAGTGGGCGCGCTTTACGTGCGGCGTAAGAATCCGCGCGTGCAACTGGCGGCGCTGATTGACGGGGGGGGCCACGAGCGCGGGATGCGCTCCGGCACGTTGAACGTCCCGGGCATCGTCGGGTTCGGCAAGGCCTGCGAGCTGTGCATGAACGAAATGGAAGAAGAAAGCCAGCGGATGCGCCGCCTGCGCGACCGGCTGAAGGACGGCATCTTCGCCAAGCTGGACGAGGTGTTCATCAACGGCTCGATGGCGCACCGGCTGCCCAACAACCTGAATGTCAGCTTCGCCTACGTCGAAGGAGAATCACTGTTGATGGGCATTCACGATATCGCGGTGTCGAGCGGCTCGGCCTGCACTTCGGCCACGCTCGAACCCAGCTACGTGCTCAAGGCGCTGGGCGTGGGAGAAGACCTGGCGCACACCTCGATCCGCTTTGGTCTCGGCCGGTTCAACACCGAGGAAGAAGTGGACTACACGGTGGATCGCGTCGTGGAAACGGTCACTCGCCTGCGGGAGCTGTCCCCGCTGTACGAAATGGCCAAGGAAGGCGTGGACCTGAGCAAGATGCAGTGGAAGGCCGAGTAACGAGTTTCGGAGTTTGAGAGCCCAAAGGAGAAGCAAATGGCGTATTCGGACAAGGTCATCGACCATTACAACAATCCGCGTAACGTCGGCAGCCTGCCCAAGAACGACCCGGACGTGGGTACGGGTCTGGTGGGTGCGCCCGAGTGCGGCGACGTGATGAAGCTGCAGATGAAGATCAATCCCGAAACGCAGGTGATCGAGGAAGCGAAGTTCAAGACCTTCGGCTGCGGCTCGGCGATTGCCAGTTCGTCGCTCGCCACCGAATGGGTGAAAGGCAAGACCGTCGAGGAAGCGCTGAACATCAAGAACACGGACATTGTCCACGAGCTCAGTCTTCCGCCGGTGAAGATTCACTGTTCGGTGCTCGCCGAGGACGCCATCAAAGCGGCCATCAGCGACTGGAAGCGCAAGAAGGGCAGCGAGGCGCCCGCCGAGCAGTCCGCCGCCCACGATTAGAGTTTTATCGCCGCGCCCATAAACCCGTGCCGGTGCCGTCCGCGGCAGGCGGGCGGCTCCGGCCACAGGATGCTGGCTATGATTCATCTGACAGAAAAAGCAGCCGCGCGCATCCGTGCGCTGCTGGCCAAGGAAGGCGTCCCGCCGGAAACCGGCGGATTGCGCGTGGGCGTGCAGGGCGGTGGATGCTCCGGCTTGACCTACGCGATGCGGCTCGACTCGCAGGCCCGGGATAAGGACAAGGTGTTCGAGGAATACGGGGCGCGGATCTTCGTGGACCCCAAGAGCTACCTCTACCTCGCCAACACCACGCTCGATTACGTCGAAGAGCTGATCCGCCAGGGCTTCGTCTTCCACAACCCGCAGGCCACACGGTCCTGCGGCTGTGGGAGCTCGTTCACCGCCTGAGGATCAGCGGTCCGCTTTAGAGGAAGGAATGAGCCTCACCAAGTCCAAGGCGAAAACCGGCTCGGTGTGTTGGAACTGCGGCGCGGAGAGCGTCGGCGCGCACTTTTGCGCGGCCTGCGACAAAATCCAGCCACTGCCGCGCGAGACGAGCTACTTCCGTTTCTTCGATCTGCCGGACAAATTGCAGATTGATGTTGCGGAGCTCGAGCAGCGCTTTCACAAACTGAGCTGGAAGCTGCACCCGGACAACTTCGTCCGCGCCGGCGAATACGAGCGCGAGCTATCGCTCGAGCGCTCTTCGGAGCTGAACGACGCCTTCCGCACGCTGCGCGACCCCATCCGCCGCGTTGAGTATCTGCTGCGCCGCGCTGGCTTGCGCAAGGACGGCCAGTCGAAGCAACAGGCGCCGCCGGAGTTGCTGGAAAAGGTGTTCCGGATGAACGAATCGCTCGACGAGCTGCGCGAGGCGCGCTTGGCAGGAGGCAATGGCGAGGAGATGGCCGCGCTGCGCGAGCAGCTTCAGGCTGCCGAGAGCGATTTCGAAAAGTCGTTGGCCGATGTGGATGCAGAGCTCGAAGCTGCCTTTGCCGTATGGGACGCGGCCGTGGAGGCAGGTGCAGGCCCCGAGGAACGCCAGAAACTGATGGGCCGAATGAACGAAATCCTGAATCGCCGCTCATACATCCGGAATCTGGTGGAAAACGTGCGAAAGGAACTCGCCGAGGCGAGCTGAGCAGAATGGCGCGAACCGTTGGCATCGATCTTGGAACCACTTACAGCCTGGTGGCCAGCTTTGACCCGGCCACGGGAAGGCCGCAATGCATTCCCGGCCCGTACGGTACGCCGCTCTGCCCATCAGTGGTCAGCGTGGACCCGGACGGCAGCGTCGTCGTCGGTGAGGCGGCGCGCCGCCGCTTGCTGACGCAGCCGGAGCGCACCATCTATTCCGTGAAGCGGCTGATGGGGCGCGGCCCTGCCGACATCGAAGAAGAGTTGAAGATTTTTCCGTTCCGCATCGCGTCGAACAGCAACAGCGTCATTCGCGTGCGGTTGGGCGAGAAAGTGTTCACACCGCCGGAAATTTCCGCGTTCATCATCCGCGAACTGAAAAGCTGGGCCGAGGACTTTTTCAAGGACACGGTAGATCGCGCGGTGGTTACCGTGCCCGCGTATTTCAACGACGCGCAGCGCCAGGCCACCAAAGACGCCGGGCGGCTCGCTGGGCTGGAAGTGTTGCGGCTGGTGAACGAGCCAACGGCCGCCGCGCTCGCCTATGGCCTGCACGAGCAGCAGCGCGGCTTGGTGGCCGTTTACGACTTCGGCGGCGGCACGTTCGACGTCTCCGTGCTGAAACTCATCTCCACCAGCGAAGGCGACATCTACCAGGTCCTGTCCACCGCGGGTGACACCCATCTCGGCGGCGACGATATCGACAATATGTTGCTCGGCTTGGCGCGAAACGAAATCCGCCAGAAATTCGGCCTGCGGCTCGACCAGTACTCCGAAGAAGTGCAGGAACTGCGCAAGGCGCTCATTGGCGCCAAACACGAGCTTTCCGAGCACGAAGCGACGACTGTGACATTCCCCCTGCCGGGAAACAGTTTTTTCGTTCGCGAGATCACCCGCTGCGAATTCGACACGTTGATCCGGCCGATCGTCGAGCGCACGATGGGCCCGGTGAAGCAGGCGCTGGCCGACGCGCACATGCGCCCGCAGCAGATGGATGAAGTGGTGCTCGTCGGCGGCTCGACGCGCATCCCCTGGGTGCGCCGCCGTGTCGAAGAGCACTTCGGCCGCCGCCCGCACTGCGAGCTGAATCCCGACGAAGTCGTCGCGCTGGGCGCTGCGGTGCAGGCCGACATCCTCGAGAGCGGCGTGAAGACGATGCTGCTGCTCGACGTCACCCCGCTTTCCCTCGGCATCGAGACGATGGGCGGCGTCGTCGCGAAAATCATTCCGCGCAATTCGACCATTCCTGCCAGCGCGCAGGAGATGTTCACCACCGGCGTGGACAACCAGACCGGTATCGACCTCCACGTGCTTCAGGGCGAGCGCGAACTGGCCAAGGACTGCCGGTCGCTCGCGAGGTTCCAGTTGAAGGTGCCGCCGATGCCCGCAGGCATGGCGCGCATCGAGGTGAAGTTCACCATCGACGCCAACGGCATTCTCCAGGCCCACGCACGCGACCTGCGCACCGGCGAAGCCCACTCGGTCGAAGTGCAGCCGAGCTACGGCCTCAACGACACTGAAATCGAGCGCATGCTCGAAGAATCCATCGAGTACGCCGAGGAAGATTTCGCCGAGCGGCAGCTTATCGAGGCGCGCAATGAAGCGGAGAACATGCTCCACGTCACCGAGAAAGCGCTAGCGAGCGAGGCCGCCGCCGAACTCGACAACGAAGAACGCAATCGCATCGTCGCCGGCGTGTCGCTGCTGCGCGCGGCGATGGAGGGCAAAGACTACAAGCTGGTCCGCGCGCGTATTGACGAGTTGAACCGGGTTTCCATGCACTTGGCCGAGTTGATGATGAACCGCGCGCTGGAAATGGCTGTGCAGGGCAAGCGACTCGACCAGGTGTAGCGCCGGGTTTGTCCCGCCAGCGTGTTGTTGGTTGTCATTCCGAGTCCGCCTCCCGAGACTTCGGGAGCGGACGAGGAATCTGCACTTTGATTTGGGGGCTGGGGAGGCGAGGAAAATAGATGGGCGGTCAAAACCCATACATCGAGCAGGCGAACATCACGCCCGCGACAAAAAAGTACAAGGTCACCTTCATGCCCGAGGGCAAAACCATCGAGGTGGATCCGGAGAAAATCCCTTACGGCCACGACGGCCTGCCCGGGAGCCTACTGGACATTGCCCTGGGCGCGGGATTGCCGCTCGACCACGCTTGCGGCGGCGTGTGCGCCTGCTCCACCTGCCATGTAATCGTTCACCAAGGCATGGAAACGTGCAACGAAGCGAGCGACGCCGAGCTCGACCAGCTCGACGAGGCCGCTGGGCTCACCGCGAAATCGCGCCTTGGCTGCCAGTGCGTGCCCGACGGCACGAAAGATATCGTCGTCGAGATTCCCGACTGGAATCGCAATTACGCGAGCGAAGATCATTGATAGGTCAAAGGTCTGAAAGTCAGAGGTCACAGGTCGACAACTCAGCCGTGAGGTACTTTCTGACGTTCGACGTTTGACCTTCGACCTTTGGCGGTTTGTGAGGTTTATGCTGGGCACTTTCGATTGGGACGACGCCGAAGAAATCGGCCTGCGCTTGGCGGACAAATTCCCGGACCTCGATCCGCTGACCGTGCGGTTCACCGACCTGCACAAATGGGTGTGCGAACTCGAAGGCTTCACTGGCGATCCCACGGGCTCAAACGAAGGCAAGCTCGAAGCCATTCAGATGGCCTGGCTCGAGGAATACAAGGACCGGCAGGAATAATCTCCTGGGTCGTCGGGCACCCCACGCGCATCAAAGACTTCCGAGGGGGAAATCAGAATGCGGAAAGCAATCCTTTGCATTGCTGTGCTCGGTTTGTTCGCGGCCGGCGCCACCGCCGCGCAGGGCAAGACGCAAATCCCGAAGCAAAAACCCCGGCTCGAAACTGCTACGTTTGCCGGCGGGTGCTTCTGGTGCATGCAGCCGCCTTTCGGCAAGACCAAAGGGGTCGTCTCCACACTCGTCGGGTACACGGGCGGTAAGGAGAAGAATCCAACCTATGAGGACGTCTCCTCCCGCCGCACCGGGCACCGCGAATCCATCCAGGTGAAGTTTGATCCGGCGCAGGTCACCTACGAGCAATTGCTCGACGTCTTCTGGCACAGCATCAACCCGACCCAGGCCGACGGGCAATTCGCCGACATCGGCCCGCAGTACCGCTCCGCAATTTTCTACCACTCGGAAGAACAGAAACGGCTGGCCGAGGAATCGAAGCAGAAGCTGGCAGCGTCAGGCAAGTTCCCAAAGCCCATCGCCACCCGGATTCTGCCCGCCGGACCGTTCTACGCGGCGGGGGAATATCACCAGAAGTACTACCTCAAGAACCCGGTCGAGTATCGGCGCTACGCCATCGGCTCCGGGCGCTACCCGTTCCTCGAACGCACCTGGGGAATCAAACATTAGTGGCCAGTGGCGAGTGACGAGTGGCGAGTTGAAGACTGGCAAGCTGTAGGAGTGACCCAATTCGCTTCGTTCTTGCGATTTTCTATTTTCCCTTTTCCATTTTCCTCGCGCTTAGTGCTCCTTGCCAGTTTCCGAGAATCCTTTATAATTGAGCGAAACTGTTGTTCAGTGGCACAACGAGTGGCGCCATAGTGCAAGGGTTAGCACGGCAGTCTTTCAAGCTGCAAATCCGGGTTCGAATCCCGGTGGCGCTACCAGGCTTTCCCCAGCCGCTTCTCAACTGAAATCCCTTCTTTTCTCATTCTTCTCGCTGGGGCGACTTTACGCCGCCTCAGGGAGGATAGACCCGCCCCTACAGAAAGCGCGTCAGCCAGTGCAGGATGTTGAGGGCAAGTTGGCGGTCGTCGATGCCGGGGGGTTCATCCCCAAGCGGAATTTCTGACCTGCGGAGCGCGCGTATTGCGCCGTGAGCGCAACCCGTTCGCTTGGCACAATCACGCCACCCTTGCTCCATTCTCTGGCAGAATAAGGTTCCTGAGAAAGGCAGGCCGCTGGCTCACATGACTGTGCAACTCACAGCGCGTTTCGAAGAGGCGATTGACTACGCCTTCCGCCTGCACGGTGGCCAAATGCGCAAGAAAACAGGCCGACCGTACTTCGGCCACCTGATGGGAGTGACCGCGCTCGTGCTGCAGTACGGCGGAGACGAAGACGTGGCCATCGCCGCGCTTCTGCACGACGCCGTGGAGGATTGCGGCGGACGCCCGCGCCTGGAAGAAATCCGCGCGAAATACGGCGAGCGCGTCGCACGCATCGTCGAAGGCTGCACGGACTCGTTCGAAGTGGACCCGAAGCAGAAGCCGCCGTGGCGCCCGCGCAAAGAGGACTACATTGCGCACGTGCGCCGGGCCGACGCCGACACGCGGTTGGTTTCTGCCGCGGACAAGCTGCACAATGTCCGCGAAATCATTCTCGACTACCGCGCGCACGGCGAAGAAATCTGGTCGCGGTTTACGGGCCGTCGCGAAGGTTCGCTGTGGTACTACCGCTCGCTAGTCGCCGCTTTTCGCGACGGCTGGTCGCACCCCATCGTGAACGAACTCGACCGTGAAGTGAGCGAATTGGAGCGCCTTGCCGCAAACTGAATTGGAATCCCCATGAGCGTTGATCCCAAACTGACGACAGAGTTGCTCCGGAGCCTCGTGGCGATTGATTCGGTGAACCCGACGCTTGTGCCGGGCGCGCGCGGGGAAGCCGAGATTGCGCGCTTCCTGCAAGGCTGGTTTCGGGAACAAGGCGTTGCGGCGGAATTGCAGGAGGCGTCGCCGCAACCGGGGATGAACCGGCCGAACGTGCTGGCCTGGCTGGGGCCGAAGCCGCTGCGCGATGCAACGGGCACGCCGCGCGCGGGCTTGGTGCTGGTCGGGCACATGGACACCGTCGGCGCTGGCGACATGCCTGAGCCATTCACGCCGCGCGAGCGCGACGGCCGGCTCTATGGCCGCGGCGCGCTCGATATCGAGTGCGGTGTCGCGGCAATGTGCGCCGCCACAGCGACGATTGCCCGCGAGGCAACGCCGCTGCGCAAGCCGCTGCTCGTCGCCGCGGTCGTGGACGAAGAATGCGACAGCGTGGGCACGCAGGCGCTGGTCCGCGAGTACTCCGCAGATGCCGCGGTGGTGATGGAGCCGACCGACCTGAAGATTTGCATCGCGCACAAAGGATTCGCGTGGTTCCGCGTCACCACGCACGGCCGCGCCGCGCACGGCAGCCTTCCCGCCGATGGCCGCGACGCAATTCGCATGATGGGGCGGGTCCTTGACGAGCTCGATGCCCTCGACAAGCGGCTGGCGCGCGCGACCTCGCACCCGCTGTTGGGGCCTGCGTCGGTGCACGCTTCGCTGATTTCCGGCGGGCAGGAACTTTCCAGCTACCCGGCGGAGTGCCGCCTGGAACTGGAACGCCGCACGTTGCCAGGCGAATCGGACGAAGCGCTCGAGAGGGAAGTGCGCCAGTGGATCGAAGAGCTGCACGGGCGCGATCCGGAATTCAGGGCGACGTCACAGTTCATGGGCTCGCGCGCGCCGTATGAGATCGCCCCGGACGCGCCGATTGCCGTCGCTGCTGAATCTGCTGTGAAGCGCGTGATTGGCGCAGCGGAATTCTGCGGGATGTCGTTCTGGACCGACACGGCAATTCTCAGGGCTGCGGGGATTCCCGGCGTCGTGTACGGCCCCAGCGGTCGCGGGCTGCACGGTAAAGAGGAATATGTGGAGCTGGAATCAGTGGTGCAGTGCGCCAACGTGCTGCGCGAGCTGATTCTCGCCTGGTGCGCCTGATCTTCAGGCGCGCGGGGTTTCCTTGCGGATGAACCGCAGCCCGTAGTACCGTCGCTTCCCAGCCGGATAAGGGTCCTTCCAGCGGACTTCGCAGCGCTGCTCGATGTTGGTACCGCCCTCGACGTAGGGACACATCACGTTGACGATTTCGCCGACTTCCATCTCCATTTGCAGGGAAACGGCCAGGCCGGTCTTGGACATGTTCTCCGTGCGCAGGATTTCCGTCTGGCCGGACCGGTTGACCACGCGGAGGGGCAGCTTCAGCAGGACGCGCTTGTTTTTGCGGCGCTCTGCCTGTTCGCGGATGGGTACGACGCGCGGCGGCGGCGCGACCGCGTCGGCCAGGGCGAAGGCGGAGGGGCGGCGATCCATTTCGGCATAAATCCAATAGGTCGGTTTCCGGCAGGTCTCGCAGTCGAGTGCGATCATGCCGGTGCGCTCCAGGATTTCCACTTCGAGCAGCGTGGCCGGCCAGAATTCCTGCCGGTGACACGCGCGACATTCCAGCAGAGCGCCCGCCTGGTCCTCGGGGAGCGGCGGGGGAAACTTGATGCCCCAGATGTTCCGCGTCTTGTCCGCGCTTTCGATGCCCCACTCAAAGACCTCCGATTCAGTCACAATGGAAGGCCCGACGACGCGGAAGTCGGCTTCCTCTAAGTTCTCCAGATTGATGATGCGGACCACGTCGGCAGGAAAAACCTTGTGCTGCATTGCAATCAGGCTGCCGGTCTCGCTGATGACGATGGTGTGCGTGTCTTCGATGAAGCGTCCACGGCCATCGTCAAAACCAATCACGCGAATCGGCACATTCAACCGGATTCGCTCAGACCGCCTGCGCTCCGCACCGGCCAGCGGCTTTGGCTCAGGCTCAGGCGCTGGCTCTGACACACCCGCCCTCAATTCGGAATCGACGCCCGTGTAGCTTGACTGCGAATCCGAAGCACTGCCTGAACCTGAGAAGCCGAGTTCGAATTCCGGCTCTACAGGATTTTCGACCACTTCCGAAACAGGATTCTCAATCTCCTCCAGGGTCGGGGCGGCGGAGAGCTCCGCCTCTTCGTCGAAAAAGCTCAGAAACTCGAGTTCTGCGTCCGACTCGGTTGCTGTTCGGGATTCCATCACATACCTCCCCAGTGGTAGCCGAGACTGGAAGGGCACGCTGCGTGCCAATTGGAAACAGTCTTGGGTGGATGGTAATCTGATTTGAATCAGTTGATTACTGCCGGTGGAATCCAGGCCAACTCCCCAACGCGCGGGTCCATATGTAGCGTCTGCTTTACGGCTGTATCGTTCTGAAACATACTCGGCGCAGTTGGAATTTCGGGTCTTTCATCGAATCAAGTCGGAAATGAGAGACTAGGACCGAATTGTAACTTTTTTACCCGTTCTTCCTTGCCTTGTCTGCCCGCAACAGAAAGGACGTGGAAATAAGTCTTTTGTGTGTAAATGGTTACGATGCGCCTAAAGCTGGCAGTTGAAATGCCCCAGAGAACGTGGTCAACTCGGGTATCACCCATTACGGTTTGCCGGAACGGATCGGCCGAAATGGAGAATCAGGCGAAGTGAGGACGGCGCGAAGGCCATCTCGAATGTACCGAGGGTCGAAAGCGCAGAGGAGTTGACGATGGATCGAAATCGAAAAACCCGTGGCTTCAGCATAATTGAACTTGTGGTGGTCGGGGGAATTTTGCTGTTGCTGGCCGCGATTGCCACGCCCACGATCACCAGGTCGTTTAAGACCTACCGGCTGGGGAGTTCAGCCACTGAAGTTGCCAACATCTTGCAGCGCACACGCTTCGAGGCAATCAAACGCAACACTTCGGTGACGTGGCGCGGCGCTCAGATCAGCGGGCTGTGGAACCT
>Ga0315268_10001955_pt1 | contig 23622 bp, 25 predicted proteins | sample C1_top_MG_FD_204535 | JGI IMG/M metagenome (GOLD analysis project Ga0315268, IMG submission 204535) | Sediment microbial communities from Yellowstone Lake, YNP, Wyoming, USA - C1_top | ecosystem: Environmental > Aquatic > Freshwater > Lake > Sediment | place: USA: Wyoming | collected 2017-08-01 | reverse complement strand
ACATAAGGTTAATATTGTCGGTTGCTCTTGACAAAAATAATAGGGAGTGTATAATACCCTGTTAAGCTAAAATAAGTGTTCTTTCGAAAAAGACCTGAATCGAATTCGGGCAATAAAAGAGGAGGGAGAAAAAAGCGGTAGTTTGGATTCTATCCCCCATATTTAGATAGCATTCATCTAGCGCTTTTTTTCAAACCGTTCTTTAAAACCAACGGGAGGTAAAGATGAAGCCGTTACTGCAATTCGTGCATTTCGTCTGCCTGATGCTGGCCATGGGCTTGTGGCTCTCCTGGTTGATGGCCTTGCTTTTCGCCCCAGTCCCACTGGTGGCAGAAGTCTTTATTCTTCTCCTCGGGTGGATACCAGCCTACTTAGTAACTATCCTTGGGGAAAAGATACAGGAAACCATCGCTTTCATGTAACGAAAGCTCGGGGAAGCTCAGCTTCCCCTCTTCTCCAAGCCAGTCTTTAAAAAAAGGTTGGTCTAGAAAAGAAATGTCCTTTGATAACTAAATCACTTCAAAAATAAGGAGGTTTGTCATGAAATTCCTGTTTATTGACGATGACGGCAATTGGTTGAATAGCCTGAAGAGATGTTTGACTAGAGGCAAAGACAATATTGTAATGTCTGAATGCCACAGTCTTGAAGAAGCATTAATGGCGATTGACAACAACAAACCAGAAGTGGTCTTCGTTGACCATCGGCTAACTGAAAACGGCAGCGAGGGATTAGAAATAGTAAAGAGAATCAAGGGGGTAAAATTTTACTCAACCACCGCGAGCAGTGAATTGGTGAAAGTGTATGCCGAGTATGGCGTGGAATGGGTCGGAAAAACAGACCTAAAAAAGTTGATGTCGATCATCAGCGGCTAACCTAAACCAGTTAAATCTGGATGAGGAGAAGAAAATGAAGTTGGAAGAACTGAAGAAAGAAGCTGAAGAATTGAAGGGCCAGATTGAGACCACTAAGAAAGATCTAGATGCCCTGAATTTTGAGAAAGTCAGGAGCGCGATTGCTCAAGAGATTGGATCAACCTTCATGATCAAAGCCGGGGTACAAGTTGAAAAAAACGAAAGATGTACCCGCGTAGCCAAAACCAACTGGGAGCAGGGCCTTGCCGCGCTGAAAACCATCGATGACCAAAGTGTCCGCTTGGGCATGGCAGATTCCGTATCCTTAACCGGAGAATTCGATGGCGGACACACCTGTTGCCCGGATGATAACCCTCGGCCCTATCTCAATAAGATGGAAGGGTTGGGATTCAAAGATCTGGTCATTCACAGCGGCAATTGTTACCACATTGAGCCGGAAAACTTTTCCAAGGCTGCCGATGCCCTGATTGAGAAGCTTGGTTCGGATGAGCAAAAAACGCGTCTCAATTCGCTTCAGTCACAGAAAATCGCGGCTGAAGAAAAGCTGAAAGCAGCGGAAAAGAAAGCCAGTGAGATCGCAACGGAAATCAGGCTTGAAGAGACTTTGAAGGGACAGGTGGTTTCTCCGGAAGCTCGGGCTTTCCTCGCCTCGGTATTCACCAATGACTTAAAGGTTGTTGATCCCGACACCCTGGTATATCTGAAAGAAAGGAGTGAATGGGGATCGAGTGGCGGTGTCGGCTACTTTGACCAGGTCCACGTTTACTACCACGGCCAGACAGAGATGGAGGAATGGCAGTGGCGCGACCGGTACAGTGCCAGTAAAGACCGTCATGATCTAAGGATCGAGGGTCTCGGCAAAGTGTCTGTGAGCGAAGAAAATGGCGAGGCAAGGATCGAAATTGAGTTAATCAATGAAGAGTACGGCAACCGTTCAACCTCTTTCACTTTCTCCGCCAAAGAAAAAACATCTTCAGTGACTCTTTCCGAACAAGAGCAAAGTGCTTTTGCCGAAAAGGTTAAGGAAGAGATGACCAGCGTTCTGAAAGAAAAGGAACGGCTGTGGGCAATGAAGCCACAGATGCGGCCTGATTATCCTGCCGGAATGACGCTGCCGATGGGCCTTCCTTCTTCATACGTGCCTTATCGCCGGCCTTCCATTAAAGAAAGGCTGATCTTGGCCAGCCTGGGCATTGCTGCTTTCGTGGTTGAAGAACAGATTGACCACCGAGTAGATGATCCCCAGATTCGCTACGAACTGTATGTAGTGAAGCATGGCCAGGGAAAAGCCGAGAATGTCTACGAAGATCATTCGTATGAAAAAGGGCAGGGTAACGCTGTTATCGCCCTAGTCCAGCTAAAGCCGGACAAAGCGCTCATCAACACTCGGAACGGAAAGGTAACGGTAAAATTCTAGTCTAATCGCACATTAAGAAAAGAGGTGATTTAGGCCCCAGCGGTATCAAAAATACTACTGGGGCTTTTCTTTATTTTAAAAACCCAACTACAAAATCCTCTTTAAAATCTGAAAGGGCCTTGGGTATTGACATTTTTCAAAAAGTGTGCTATGCTTCCTGGTTCTGATCTGAAAATAACAGTTGAATAGATAACATTGTACTTTCGACAATAAAAGGAGATTGCCGTGAAAGAGATGCTTTTTATCGTTGATGCTGTTTTTTATCTACTTACGACCCACGCAGTTACTCCTAGAGATTTGTTTTCAGGCATTGCGTGTGTCTTGTTTTTGGGTGCATTTCTTCCCTACATCATCGCGACTCTGCGAAAAAAGACAAAACCCATGAAGGCAACTTGGATAATTTGGTGGGTACTTGATATCATTACCCTGGCCGGAGAGTATGCTAAGCATTCGATTAACGGCCAAATTATCGGAGCAGTTGCCGGAGCAGGAATCGTGGTTGTTCTGGCATTGAAGTATGGAACTCCTGGCTGGACTAGACTGGAAAAATTATGTTTAGCCGGAGCTTTTGTGGGAGTTGCGATTTGGGGACTTACCAATGATCCGGTCTGGGGGATACTGATATGTTCTGGCGTGATATTTGGGGGATCAATTCCGACATTTATATCAGCTTGGACTGATCCTAAGCGCGAGAACAAATTGGCTTGGTCCATCTACTTCACCTCCTGCTTTCCCGCTATGTTGGCAGTTCCACGGTGGACCCTGGCCGATGCCGCGCAACCGATCAACTTTCTCATAATCGAGTCCATCATGATGTACATCCTGTATATCCGGCCTCGGTTACGAGTCAAGTAATCTTCTTTCAATTCGTATTGTCGAGCCTCCAGCACACTGTCTGGGGGCTTTTTTCTTTCCAAAAATCAACTGTAAAACTCTCTTCCTTTTCGAAAAAAATGTGTTTTCAAAGATGACGTCTTGACATAAAATGTATTCGGTGCTATTATTCAATATCGTCTAAAATAAATAAAGAGCCCTACGGAACAGAACTTTGAAAGGAGATACTCATGTTTTTCCTGATAGCATGGCTGTATGCGATCATAGCAATTATTGGCGGGGTAATCTATACCTATACGAAGAAACCTCTGGGGAAATGGTCTTGGCAACGGAAACTTTACTTCACCTGCTGGATTTTCATTAGTTTCTTTAGTATTATGTATGGTCTGCGCGCCTTCATTAAGACTCCAGTTTTTAACTTCTATGCCCAACTTGCATGGGGCGTCGCCATCCTTCTCCTTGCGATTGTACCGTGTGGAATAAGCTTTTTCAACAGTCCGTTGACGATAAGAATTCTTCGCTCTTTGACGTTTGTGGTATTAGGAATACTGACAATAATTGCCGCTTTCCGACCCTAACAGACCTGAGCAGTTCTTAATAACTGCTCTTTTTTTATTCCCCAAAACCCAACAACAAAACTACCTTTTTTAAGGTAGTCCTGTTATATTTTGCTTTTACACTTTTATTTACCGAAATTCACCCCGCCGCGAAAACCAACTGGGAAAGCCCAGAACCAGCCTTTCAAAACTGCTGTGCCGGTATTTAAATCGTAAACCCTGACATTAGGTCCGCCGCGCGAAGCCGGCGAAGTCATCACTTCGGCATAATTATCGCCGTCCACATCATTGACAAAAAGATTCACTCCGCCCAGGAAATTTTTATCATATGCGTAAAATGAAGTCACTTCTGAAAGCGAGCTACTTGAGTAACGGAATATTTTTACCTTTGAATCTCCTTGAGTCTTTGGCGCTAACACAATTTCGCCTAAACCATCTCCATCCAGATCGCCGACCTGCATGGACAGAGTACCGCGGTAAGTATTGGGGTAAGTCATTTTCCAAGTAAGTAGCGTTGTGGTAAAGGTTGTACTTGAATTATTGGCATAGACTCTGATATTCGGACCACCATTTAAATAGGGAGAGACAATGATTTCTTCCTTGCTATCCGCGTTAATATCGCCAGTGGCTAGCTGGACTCCGCCCAAGAAAGTCGACTGATAAACATTGTCAGAATCAACTTCAGTGAAATGAGGCGGAGCGTCATAACGATATACTTTAACCGTTGGCGCCATTCCGCCAATCGGGGCAGTAATCAGCAAATCTTTGCCATCGCCCCATAAATTTCCAGCTACAAGGTTCACTCCGCCACGGAAGGTAGTGGCATAGGCGAAAAAACTATCCAACTTAGTGAAACCGTTGCCTGCAGTATTTAAAGAGTAGACGATGACTTGTGGACCGCCGGCAGTCTTTGGAGTAACCGCAATATCTTCTTTGCCGTCACCGTCGAAATCGCCTGTGGTCAAGTTAAGCCCGCCTTTAAAATTCGCCCCAAAGGGAACAACAGAAGCAATAAGCGTACCGTCAAGTTTAAAGGCTTTTAGAGTGGCGGCAATGCCAGGGCCAGAGGCGACAACGATTTCATTAGTATTATCACCGTTTACGTCAGCTTGTTCTACTTCCAAACCAAGGCGCAGATTTTTGTCAAAAGCGAAAAACGAAGAAAGTTGAGAACCGGCAGCATTAACTACACGCACATTGGGTCCGCCAGCTGAAGCAGGCGTCATGACTAAACCCAGGGTGGCAGGCGAACCGATGGCGAAAGACCAGTCTGTTGAGGATAAATGGAGAGTATTCGACCAAGCATTATCGTTAACATCAAGACTGATACTGACTTTCTGATTATAAAGAAAATCAGTGTCAGGATTAATAGTGACTGTATAGCCATTTTCACCGTCAGAAACAATTGAGCCGCTATAACCCGAAAGGAACGCTCCGTTTAACATCACTTCCTTGGTATTGATGGTCACGTGAATAGAGCTGCTGTCTACTCCAGAAATTTCGTCATCGAGAAAGAAACTAATATTCGTGTCTTTTGCGGCGCCTGTCGCTCCATTTGCCGGCGAGAGACTCGCGATTGTCGGGACAGTGGCATCAGCAAAACGTCCTTTCCATACCTCAGCCCCAGTATCTGAATTCCAGGTGCTGATGTACAAATAATGATTATAATTAGTGGGGGAATAAAGCAATAAATTATTGACATCGCCAAAACCATCAGTGTTGACTTGAGAAAAAGTGTTGCCGTCGTACTCCCAGACTTCACCACCATCAATCAAATTTCTGGTCACCATATATACTCGGTGAGCGAATTTGACAAACTGAAGAATATTAGAATTGTCGATGTCGCCAAAACCGTCAGTGTTGATCTGAGTCCAAGTAGTACCATCATATTTCCACATTTCTGTTCCCGTAGCGTCATTCCAGGTCCCGGCGTAAAGAGTACTACCATCAACAAACAAAGAAAAGGGTTCATTATTATTTGCGTCGCCAAAGCCATCGCTTCCAAGCTGGGTCCAAGTAGTGCCGTCATATTGCCAAAGTTGTCCGCTGGTTACTACGTTGCCGGCGCCAACCAGAAGTTTATTATTATAAACGGCCATGGCATCGGAAAAAATGTTGGCGGCATTACCAAAACCATCAGTATTTACCTGGATCCAACTTGAACCATCGTACTGCCAAACCTCTGTTCCGGTTGAGTAATTATAAGTGGAGGCATAGAGCTTACTGTTAAAAACTTGCATGGCAAAAATATCGGCATTATTGGTGTCGCCAAAGCCGGCCGTATTGATTTGCGTCCAAGCGGTACCATTATATTCCCAGACACCGGCACCCGAAATGTTGTCTACTCCGGCGTATAATTTACTATTAAAGCTGGCAAAACTGGTCGTGTCAAAATTTGAAGCACTGCCAAAGCCATCAGTATTGGCTTGTGTCCAGGTTGTTCCGTCATATTTCCAGATTTCTGTTCCAGTCGCGATGTTGGCCGTCCCGGTGTAGAGAACGCTGTTGTAATTAATCTGGGCATACGCTCGAACATTGTTGGCATCGCCAAAACCATCCGTATTAACCTGGGACCAGGTTACAGTCAGGGCCTGAGCAAAATGAGGCAAGCAAAGAACAAAAAAAGCCGCCAGACTGAATGCCAGGCTGATTAATAGTACCTTTCTTTTTTTCATAAATTTTTTCTCTTTTTAATTATCTTTTATATATCTATAGTATATAACGTAATTAGTTTTTAATAAAGGCTCTTTGGCTTCAGCTTTTTTATCAACCATAAAATCCCCTTCTTATTCAAAAGAGGATTTTATGTGTTTAAAACTTCTAAATTTTATTGCGTGGCTTTCAAATAATCCTTCAGTGATTTGCCGGCTTTGAACTTGGGCACGGTCACTTCGCCAATCTGGATTTTTTCTGTCGGGTTCTGCGGGTTGACACCAGCTCGAGCGCTTCTTTTCTTAGCCATAAAAGTGCCAAAACCAGTTAAAGTCACCTCGCCTCCCGCCTTCAAAGTCTCTTTGACAATCTCCTCAAAACTATCCAAAATATCTTCACATTGTTTTTTAGTCAAACCGACTTTTTCTGCCAGCTTGTCGCAAAGTTCTGCTTTATTCATTTTTTTATCTCCCTTCTAAATTAATTAATAATGTATAATTTATAATGTATAATATTCTATCTTATTTCTACTTCCTTGTCAACTCTTTTAATCGAAGTAGCTCTTTTTGTTTTCGGATCAATCTCAACTAAAACTGAATTGACCGTCACCCAACCGGTTTCCGGAATTTCGAGTGGTTCAGGCAGCTGGGTTAAAAATCTCTTTAAAACTGATTCTTTGGTATCACCGATTACTGAATCACGAGCGCCGACCATGCCGATATCTGAAACAAAACCTGTGCCTTGGGGAAAAATACGATTATCCGAAGTGGCAATATGAGTATGAGTTCCTAAAACCGCTGAGGCTCGGCCATCCAAATACCAACCCAAGGCCACTTTCTCGCTAGTGGCTTCAGCGTGAAAATCTACTAAAATTCCAGCCAATTTTTTGCTCTCGTACTTTTTATAAATCTCGTCGAATTTTTTAAATGGGCAATCAACCTGGATATCCATGAAGACCCTGCCTAATAAGTTTATCACAAGAAGCTTTTTGGTGCCAAGCTCAATTACTTTTTCCCCCAAGCCCGAAACGCCTTCCGGATAATTGGCTGGCCTGATAATAATCGGGTCTTTCTCGCTTAAAATTTCGTTGCCTTCTGATTTATTCCAGACATGATTGCCTGAAGTAAAAAAATCAACGCCCGCTTCTTTAACTTCCTGAATGGTTTTTTTTGTAATGCCAAGGCCATGAGCTAAGTTTTCGGCATTGGCAATAACCAAATCCGGTTCTAATTCTTCTTTCATCTTAGGCAAAATCTGGGACAATGCTTGCCGTCCGATTTTGCCGACAATATCGCCGAAAAATAGTATTTTTAAACTCAATTTAACTCCTTTCTAATTTAGAATGACTTATCTAGCATACTCAGTTATTCTCGTTTCACGAATCACATTGACTTTTATCTCGCCGGGGTATTTTAATTCCTCTTCAATTTTTTTGGCAATATCCTGAGCTAATTTAGTGGCTTGCAAATCATCAACTTTTTCCGGAAAAACAAAAACTCTAACCTCACGACCAGCCTGGATAGCGTAAACTTTTTCCACTCCTTCAAATTGCTGGGCGACTTGTTCCAATTCTTCCAGTCTTTGCAGATAATTCTCGTAAGTATCTTTTCGAGCTCCGGGCCTGGCTCCAGAGATGGCATCAGCCACTTTGACAATGATTCCTTCCAAAGTTTTGGGCGAATCCTCATGATGGGCCCTAGACATATAGGCAATTTCTTCCGGCAGTCCGAATTTTTTCATGATGTCATAGCCGATTTCCGGATGTCCGCCCTGGACTTCATGATCAACCGCTTTGCCGATATCGTGAAGCAGTCCACCTTTTTTGCAGACAACTGGATTGGCGCCCAATTCTTCAGCTAAAAGTCCAGCTAAGTTAGCGACTTCAATTGAATGCCTTAAAACATTCTGGCCGTATGAAGTCCGGTATTTTAATCTACCTAAAATCTGGATTAATTTTGGATCTAAGCCAGCCACTCCCACTTCATAAGCTGCTTCCTCGCCAGCTTTTTTTATATCCAAAGCTAATTCTTTTTTAGCTTGCTCGATTGTTTCTTCAATTCTAGCTGGATGGATTCGGCCGTCAGCAATCAGTTTATCTAAAGCTCTTTTAGCTAAATGGCGTCTTATGGGATTAAAACCGGAGATAACAATCGCTTCTGGGGTATCATCAACAATTATTTCCACTCCAGTAAGTTGTTCAATGGTTTTTATATTCCTGCCTTCGCGGCCGATAATCCGACCCTTCATTTCATCCGAAGGCAGGTTAACAATAGTAGTGGTTGTTTCCGAGGCATGAGAAGAAGCCACTCTTTGAATAACCGATGATAAAAGATTTTTTGCCTCTTTTTCCAATTCTTCTTCGCCTTGGTTTTGCAGTTTCCTAATTCGGGAAAGCAATTCATCTTTCATTCTGGTCTCGGTATTTTCCAGCAACACCGTTTTGGCCTGATCCCTGGTCATTTCGGCAATTTTTTCCAATTTGGCTATTTGGTCTTCTTTGATTTTCTGAATTTCAGCCTTGACTTGGTCGAGACGATTGGCCCGGTCCATCAGCTTTTGCTGCCTTTCTTCCAAATCCAATAATTTCTGATCAAAAAGAGCCTCTCTTTTTTCAAGACGCTCCTGTAAATGCAAAACCTCCCCCCTTCTTTGTTCTGCCTCTTTCTTGGCTTCGTCAATAACCCTAATAGCCTTGTCTTTGGCTTCTAAGAGAATTTGTTTTTGTTTGTCTTTAGCCTCGTTGATTAAAGCCCGAGACTTAGCTTCGACTGATTCGGCTTCCCGAACCGCCCAACTTTTTCTGGCAAAATAGCCAGCAATCATTCCTCCAGGTATGCCAACTACCAAAAGGATTATCCAAATTAAATTTTCTAACATAAAGTTTCATAGTTTAAAAGGTTAAAATGTCCATTTTATAATAACATAAGGTGATTTTTTTGGCAAGAAGCTTATTTATAAATAAAAAAAGCGGGAGAGTCTTGGACTCCCCCGCCGACAAACGAGCAAGTTATTTCTTTTCGGGATTGAGCTGATTTATGTCCAGCTCCGTGACTTTCCCCTTATAGTACTTGATTTCCGAGGGGAACTTCTTGAAGAACGAACCGACAATCGATGGCCAGGCATTACCGCGGTAAGTGTTGTATTTTTGGATTGAAGACACCCAGTCATCCAAAGCCGTCTTTATCTCATTGACCGCTTCTTCCAGATTGCGCATGTTTTCCTGGGCGGTTTCCACGGCACGAAGCTGGGGATAGGCTTCAATCTGAACCCTGAAAGCCAGGGCCGCTTGGACAACTCCTTTTCCCGCCTCAGTCATCTTTTCAGTATCGCCTTGTTTAGCCGCTGCCTCAAAGGCATCAGCTGCGGCTTGGTAGCCACTTCTCGCCTGAGCGACTCCCTTAAAGGTCTCGGATTCATGCTTCATGTACTGATTAGCAATCGTCCAGACACCTTCTACCTTCTGGGTACAGGTATTGAGTGCCGCTGAATAATGCGATTCTCCGCCACCAACTTCCTGATAGTTGCGGTTCAGGTTGTTCCAGACACCGACTATCGACCCACCGAATATGAGAACAATGACAACGATTATCGCCAAAATAATTCCAGCCTTCATTTCTTTCCTCCTTCAAGGTTGATTGAGCTACTTTTTCGCTCTTGACCTTAAGAACTGATCAGTACCAGCAATGATTATCATCACTGCTTGGTTGAAGTTGTTGAAATTGAGATAATCAGCCGCCTCCTTCATTATCTTGCTGTAATCAACTGAAGTGAAATACGGTAAGCCTCGGCCGACTGAGATGGTCACTCTTTCATCAGCATCTGGTCTGATTAACCAGACAATGCCGTTGTTTCCGCCTTCAACACTCATGCCCTTTTTGCCGAGCTTTAGCCAGCGGCCGTAATGAGTGGCATAATCCTGCGGCTGTTTGACGCCAAACTGTGTCAAAACTACTACTTCAGCCAGTCCATCCTCTTTAAGCTTCTGACAGATGGCATCGCCTTGGGAAATTATTTCCGGGCTTAAAACATGAGCCTGATCAATTACCCACGAAGTAGTGAGCGGCGGAAAAGCAGGATCGCCTTTTGGCAGTGAAACATTTTCATCCACTGGCGTACTGTTGCCACCGCAGGAAACTAAGCAGAGGACCAGCGAAACCAGAAGGAGATGAAAAAGTCTCATTAACTTCCTCCTTCCTGGCATAACGGACAAGTGTGATCGGTCTTTCGGCTGCAACCAGCGCCGCCGCCGCCAGCGCAGGCACAAGCGCAGGCACAAGCTACGCAGGCACAGACGCAGCTACTCGATCTTCCGCCAAATCCGCCGCCGCCGCCAGTTGATCGGCTGCTCGAACTACTACTTGAACTCCCTGAAGATCCGCCAACAAAGATACTGCCACCGGAATAATGATCATCATCGTCATCGCTTCCCGACAAACCGCCGCCACCGCCAGAGTAACCGCCACCGCTAGTTGCGAAAGCAATAATAATGATTAAGATAACGATTCCAAAGATTACCAAGAAAACGATTAATACAACGTCACTAGACCCCTGTTTTGCCTTGACCGCGGCTGCTGGAAATAACCTTTTAGGAAAAGAGGCGGAAATAGAAAACTGTTCTCCCTGCCCAAGCTTATGTTTAACCCAGGTTATCTCTTTACCAACGACCGACGTAGGACTAGGTTTAGTCTTAACGCTGTCTATCGGCGCAAAGCAGACAAGGGAAATACTCAAGGTATCAGTCAAAGCTCGATCATACCAGCCAGGCGTGAAATCTAACCTAAATTTCTCTTTGTCGGCATAGAACAGCTTGCGCTGAACTACTTTGAAAGAGATTTCAAAAGTCTGGTTGGGTTTGTAGTCCTTATCAAGATCAAGCCGGACACCGCTCCAGCCTCCTTCGTTAGCCGGATTAATCGTTTTGACAGCCTGACCGTATCCTGTTATCCCAAACTGGGAATTAGGTAAACCAACCGTAATCCAGGGAATGTGACCGCTAGTCACCAGCCACTTCTGATAGTACTGGATATCAACCTGACCGTCAGAATGCGGAGTTAAGGTAACTTTGTAGTCCAAAATCCGATAAGTCCCCGTATCACCAGCCCAGGCCACGCTGCCCAATAAAAGAAGCAACAATGGCAAGAGAAATATTCTCTTTTTCATAATGGGGTTAGCTCCTTTCTTACTCATCATACTCGTCAGAGTCGTCGCAAGCGCGTGGGCTTTCATCCAACGGACAGCCTCCATGACAGGTTTCTACAAACTCACAGTCACATTCTTCGCATTCATCCGGTATATACGAATGATCGCGAAGATCCTGACAGATTGGGTCTTCCCAAATTGAATCCCAGTCATCGTCGAGAATATTGCCGACTTCATCAGGCCAAGACTGGCAAGGCAGAACCGAGCCGTCTGGCTGAATCGTCATATTATGAGCTGCTGCTGAACACGATTTAACACCGAATCCGAGTTGTATCGGGTTAATCCCTTGCTTATAGCAGGTGGGAGAATACCACTGGAAATTGACGCCAATTTCCTTGGCCAAGGCACAGGCTTTGACCAAAACGAGGTTTAACTCTTCGTCAGAAAGTCCATTGGTCTTCTTGTAATCCACTCCCCGACCGCTGCAGATCAGGGTGTTGCAGGCGATGTTTTTGACGCCCATGTTACGGAGCCATTTGATTGTCTCGAGAAACTCGGCTACATTGGCTTTAGTCAAAGTCGTGTTGGTCACTACCTGCAGACCAACATCCAGGGCCTTGCAAATACCAGCCACGGTTTGCGCATGGGAGCCAGGCGTACCGGTTGAGGCATCATGGGTCGCCGGATTGAGCGACTCAATTGTCACCTGGACATAATCAAGACTCGCGTCTTTAAGAGGCTGGGCTAGTTCTACCAATTTCGTACCATTGGTAACCAAACCAGTGACAAACTCTTCAGCCTCGCTTACCAGCTTGACAATATCGCTGCGTAAGGTTGGTTCGCCACCAGTGAATACTACCTGTGGGATACCGATATCCCAAAGAATCCCGAAGACTTTGAGCCACTCTTCGGTGGTCAATTCTGGTCCGATTTCTTTCTTTCCAAGATAACACTTACCGCACTTAAGATTGCATTGGTATGTCACAGCCAGGTCCATCCTAGCTGGGGACATCCAATCTCCGTAAGTAATCTCCTTGGAATCAAGACCTATTTCAAACGGACAGCTTCCTTGGGCAATACTCGTTAGAGTGCCGAAAATTCTGTCCAAATCAGCCTTGATCTTTTCGCGCGTCGTCTGCCGGCCGTACTTTTCGTACATCTTGCCGACGACATAATCAACCACTTGTTGCGATTCGTCGCCCTCGCCCTGCTGAAACAGCCACATCGCGTCAATGAGATGGGCAACAAAATCAGCGGCTGTTTTGTCCAACACCAATGGCGGCTGACCATCAATCCACAGAAAGTTATCTTTGGTTGGATCCTTCATCCTAAGATGAAACCGATGTCCATTGATGGTGGCATGCCTTATGCCATCACCTTTAAACTGGGGTTTTCTTTCCACGACTTTTCCTCCTTTTCTGGGTCCAAATCAAACCAATCAACTCAAATCTAAACAGTATTATTCTGTTGTCAAACAACTGTCTTTGGCTTTCCCTCCCTTCTATAAACTATGTTTTTGTTTTTAATTTTATAGAAAACCTTATCATATTTCTGTTTTTTTGTCAATATCTATTAAAAAAGGCGCTTTAAGCGCCTTCCCTGTTACGGAGTATGAGAAAAACTAGCTTATTATTTTATCAATAATCCCGTATTTTTTTGCTTCATCTGAGGACATGAAAAAATCACGGTCAGTGTCTTTTTTGATTTTAGCCAAAGGCTGACCAGTATGCTTAGCCAAAATCTGGTCAATCCGGTCCTTTATCTTCAGAATATGTTCAGCTCTGATTTTTATATCAATTGCCTGTCCGCCGGCTTCGCCCATTACCTGATGGAGGAGGATTTCTGAATTAGGTAGGGCAAATCTTTTTCCCTTTTTGCCAGCTGCCAATAGAACCGCGCCCATTGAAGCTGCTAAACCAACGCAAATAGTAACGACGTCTGGTTTAACATACTGCATGGTGTCATAAATGGCCATGCCGGCAGTGACAGAACCGCCTGGAGTATTGACATAAAGCTTGATATCCTTAGTTTCATCTTCGCTGGCTAAAAATAGCATCTGGGCAATTACCGTGTTAGCCACGGCATCGTTGATAATATCGCCCAAAAAAATGATTCTTTCTTTGAGCAGACGGGAATATATGTCATAAGCCCGCTCGCCTCTCGGTGATTTTTCAATCACCATTGGCACTAAAACTTGGTCTTTTATTTCGTTCATATATTTAAATTTAACATATTAAATAAAATTTGCAAGTTATTTGACAATTCGCCACCCATTTTCCGTTTTTTCGATTTTTCCATTGGTGGAAAAACCAGCCGCTCTTTTATGCCCGCCGCCGCCATAGTTTTGCGCGATTTTGGAAACGTCAACCCCTTCAGTAGTGGTTCTTAAACTACCTTTTATCCTGTTTTCTTTTTCTTCTTTCAAAAGCAAAGTGTATTTTGCTCCAGGAATATTATTAAGAAAATTGCTGATGCCCTCAGTTCCCGGATCGTCAATCTCACATTCTTTAAAATCTTTTTGGGTCAAGGCAGTCGTTACTACTCCGGTCTTTTCATCAATCGATAAACGCGATAAAGCCCTGCCCCAGAGTTTTAAAGTATTCAAAGATTTATTTTTCAAAGTGTTGTTGGAAATTGTCTGCATATTAACTCCTTTTTTTAAAAGATCAGAAGCAACTTCCAAAGATGCGGGAGTGGTTGCCAAATTGGAAAAACTGCCAGTGTCAGTCAAAATACCGGTTAGCAGGCAAGTGGCGGTTTCCTTGTCAATCTCGTGCTCAATGGCCTGAAAAAAATGGTAGATAATTTCTGCGGTTGAAGATACTTGTTCATCAATAATTTCGATATGGACGGGAATTCTTTTTTTATAATCAGCGGAAACAGAATGATGGTCAATATTGACAATTTTATATTTTCCCAAATTATTCTTTAACAAATGTTCAGTCAAATAAGAACGCTCTAAATCTCCGCAATCGGCAAAAATTATCAAGTCATGAGTATCTAAATTAAGACTCTCCACTTCTGAAACAATATTTTCCACCCCGGGCAGAAAATAAAAAAAGGATTGGACTTTATCCTTGGAAAAAAGCGTGTGATTTTTATCTAATTTCTTAAAATATGAGGCTAAAGCCAGCATAGAACCCAAACCATCGCCATCAGGATTTTCGTGAACCACCACCAAAATATTGTCAGAATCCTTAACAAACTGATTTAATTTTAGAAAATGTTGTTTAAATTGAGTCATCTTTTTTGTTTTCCTTTTTTATGACTATTTATTATATTTCATAACTTAAAAACTGTCAAGTAATAACCCAAAGGCCCGCCTAACTAGGATTTAAAAACTCATAATAACGTTCGTGCGAATGTATGAATGAAAAAACCGTGATATAATAACAATGCAACTCACTTATTTCCAATAAACGACTCCATGCGCAAACATATACCTTTAATTATCTTTATTCTCCTGCTGATTGGCGTTTTTATCTGGCGGGAAAAAATTATCCGAGAAGAAAACCAGAATCTGCCCGATTTAATCAGTCCGCCGCAGTTTTCGGTGCACTATTCGTTTTATTTTCCCATCACCTCGGTTTTTTCACTGACCTCTAATCATCTAAATCCGAGTAAAGATATAGAAACTGACATGAAAGGTATCAAGGCAATGGGTTTTGACGGCGTGCGCCTGTCATTCACTTTCAAAAATGACAATAAGCTTACTGAATCTGCCGCCGAGATTGCCTCAAGAAACGGACTGCAAACCATAGGCGTCTTAATGGGACACCAGGCAAAACCCCAGGACCGGGCGTTTACTTCAGAAGAGATGAGAGAATGGGAAAAATTCGTGCGCCAAATCGTGCGGGACACCAAAAAAGAGATTTATTACTGGGATATCTGGGGTGAACCAGCTATAGTCCAGCTATCCCGCTATGGCACTCCGCAAGAATTTGTGGACTTGCTGAAAATTACCAATCCCATCATCAAGACAGAAAATCCACAAGCAAAAATTATCGTTACTTTAGATGAAACAGACAGAGAAGCGGCTGACTTCACCCATCAGGCTTTGGACTTGGGTGCAGGTGATTATTTTGATATCTTAAGTTTCCATCCCTATTCTGGCGTGCCCTATATCGACCCGGTTATTTTCCTGCAAAAGATTGCCATGCAAAAGGCGCTGGCGGAAAAATACGGCAACCGCTGGCCGCTCTGGATTACAGAAATCGGGCAGCCAGTTAGCCAGGTAGGCGAAGATAAACAAGCAGAACTGGCTAAGCTGGTATTTGAAACCGCGAAAAAAGAAAATATTCCAATGACCTGGCTTGGCTATACTGACCAGCGACTCCCAGCTGGCACTAAAATAGGTGACGGGACCGGCTGGGGGATATTGGATGAGAACGGACGCCCTAGAAAATGCTACGAAGTTATTAAAAATATTCTGCAGAAACAATAGTATTTGCTTTAAAAGTCTTTCTAAATAAAAATTCGATAGGGGGCCATGTCTATCGTTGTACGTTTTCGCAGCCCGTATCGTCGTACGGTGTCGTTTTACGTCAATAATTTCTGTTTTTGAACTTTGTCCAAGCTCCAGCTAGGTTATATAGCTGACGGGCAATTTTATCATAATTGTCAACCAGTTCTTCTATCATTTCTATCTCAATTTTATAAATATCCCTAACATGTTCCAATGATACGATGGTTTCATTTGCCTCTGCCATGGCATCATCTAGATACTTTTGAAAACCTTGTTTTTGATGTTTCTTGGCATAACCTTCGGCAATTAATCTTGGGATTGCCTTAGAAGACCTGCTTAATTGAGATGTTAAATCATATCTTTCAGATAAAGGAAGTTTTGGCAAGATTTTACAAGCAACTAAAATAGAGGCTTGATAACTATTTTGATAAACATTGAGATCTCTAAAGCTTTTAATTAGTTTTTTAATATTATCCATACGTATAACCTTAAACGTAAAACGATACGGGCCTCGCCACCGTATACCGAACAACAACAAACAAAAAGATGGCCATAAGCCACCAACCTCATCTTACCATCCAAGCAAAACTATGTCAAACAAACCATCCCCTACAAATTCAAAAGCGCGCTAAATCCCTCGGTGGATTTTTTGGTTTGGGCGGGAAAAGTTCCTTTGAAGACAGAGTAGCCATCATGTATTTCGTATTTGTCCATGGAAAAACCGGGAACGACGGCCATAATATGATTGATTTTTTCTTCAAACCAGTCATTGGCTTGTTTTAAATATTTTTCCGGCACTGGGATTCTTCCCAGAGAAGCCTTGGTTATATCCAGACTGATGCTTTTTACCGAAGTCCGGTTAACCATTACTTTGACATAAATCGGAGTCTTTAAATATTTAGTTAACATCGTGGAAATTTCCAAACCGCCTTCAAATTTCTTAACTTGAGTATTGGAAAAAATCGGATCGCTGCCTTGAAATCTCTGCAACCACGAAGTGATTTCTTCTGAACTGGTCTGGGTGTCAACCGGAATGGAGCCAGTAAAAATCTGGCTGGCATTGCCTGATGAGTAATTCACATATTCGTCAGCTAACTTCATTGGAATTTTCTGTTCAATGCTGGCCAGAGCTTCTGGGCTGGTTTTAATCCCTAAATTTTTCGGTTTGTCCGCGCCCATCACTGAAGAAACCACTGGAATTTTGTAAATACCAGTATAACCAATAGCCAAGACCAAAACCACGATTATCACGATCAAAACAATCAAAAAATTCCGCAAGCGATGGTGCTTTTTCGGCTTTGGCTCTATTTCTTTATTCTTTTCTATTTCTTTATTTTCTTCCATATTTTCTTCCATGTTTATATTATACCTCTTTTGGAAAATTTTAGCACTACTAAAAATCCTGTCGAGTGAGGAGTAAATAACGCCAGCCTTGACAAAATATCTAAAATGCGCTATACTCTGAAGTTAAGGTAAATTTGATTATTGCTCACTAGACAATTTGTCTCAGCTAAAGTAGTTAGGGGAAAATCATCCGGAAGGAGGTATAAAAATGAAAGGTCTCGGATGGTTTATGGCAATCGTAGGCACCATCGCCTTGATTATTGTCATCGTTATCGCAGTCAGTCGATGGTACAGTTTCTACAACGAGATAGGCGACTATCTCAAACTGGCTGGCGACGCTCCCACTGTCGAAAAAGCTGATAGCTTTTTGGGAACCGCCCTCAACGCTATAGAACACAGGGGGTTGACCAGCGGTAATTCAGCTTTTATCTTCCACAAGCCAAACGCTGATTTGGGCATCTGGTATAACCAGATCAAGGGAGCCAAAGAAACCACGGCAACCGTACTGAAACGAGCTAGTACAGACCCCGGTTCCCTTACTCAGCTTGAGCGCGATAACGCTTTGATGAAAATCAGGGAAGTAGTGCTCGACAACAGCTCGGGAGGAATCACGGTAACTACTCCGCCGAATATTACTTGGTATCCTCAGCAGTGGGGTATCTTGATGGGGATCATAATCTCCGCGATCATCCTTGTCATCGGAGTAGTGCTACTGCTAGTTGCTTTCGACAGCGGTCACTGAACTGACAAAAACAATGTTCTTGTCCCTGGCATTTCTTACTTAAGATGTGTAAGACTTGCCAGGGACTCTTTTTTTATATTATAAAACACGCCCCTACTAGGGCCTGAAAACTCATAGGAATATTCGCGAGAATGTCCCTACACAGCTTTATTGCCACATTAACCCGAATGTGTGAATGAAAATTTGGCAGTTATTTTTCCTTCTTAATTTCCTCCAAAAGCTCATTAATATGAGCGGCTTTTTCTAGAGATAAGTCAACTTTAAATTCCATTTTGGGAATAAACTGCATTTTTAAGCGGCTGCCTAAAAAACCCTGCAAACGGCCGTGGTTTTTATGCAAAACTTTCATTGCTTTGTCGAGATACGAGGTGGGCAAAACAGAAAAGAAAACCTTAGCGGTTTTTAAATCGCTGGCAGTTTGCACTTTGGTTAGGGTCACTAGGCAACCCAAAGGAAACTCAAGCTCCCTCAAAATAATATGGGCGAGCTCGCTTCTTATTAATTCATTGACCTGCTCAATCCGATGAGAAGCCATTTTTATGATAACTTTTTAAATATTTTCTTTTCCTGGTAAACTTCGATAAAATCGTTGACTTGGACAACTGGTTCCCCTTCAAATTTCATCCCGCATTCCAAACCCTCAGTTGCTTCTCTGACATTCTTTTTATTAATCTGTAATTGAGTAATCCTTCCATCAGCCATTTTCTGCTTTTCCCGGTAAACCTTAGCCTTGGCGCCAGAAACTATTTTTCCTTTAGTCACTTTGCCGCCGACAATCTGATAGGTATTTTCATTTCTGAAAACCGCTAGGATTTTTACACGGCCTAATGTTTCCACTAAAATTTCAGGGTTCAATAGTTTCTCCGCTTCTTTTATTACTTCGTCAATCAAATTATAAATAATATTAAAAGTTTTAATCTGGAACTCTTCGCCTTTGGCTACGTTTTCAGCCGATGAAGTCGGTTTAACATTAAAACCATAAAGCAACCCTTTGACTGCTTCCGCTTTGCCAACATCAGCTTCAGTAATATTGCCTAAGCCTCGATGGACAATTTCTATTTTAAAATCTTCGTGCTGGATTTTATTCAAGGCCTCGGTAATTGCTTCCAGAGAACCGAGGGTATCGGCTTTCAAAACAATATTCAAAGGTTTTACTATAGACTTTTTCTCTCCCGCCGAGGCAGACTTTTTTTCTTCTTCTTTTTCCTCCTCGTCCTGTTTTTTGGTTTTGAATTTAATTTGAGTTGGAGTTTTCAGATGGTAATCCAGACGATGTTTTTTTATCTTCTTTTTCAATCCACTGATATCATGGGCAATTCTTAAAATTTCACCGACTGTCGGCGAACCCTTTAAACCAAGAATTTTCACTGGCTGGGAAGGCACTGCTTTGTTGATTGATTCGCCTTTAAAATCCTTCATGGTTTTTATTTTGCCGTAAACCCGGCCGACTTCAACTGTATCGCCGATTTTTAAAGTGCCGTTTTGGATTAAAGCCACGGAAACGGCCCCTTCTTGGGGATCAACATGCGATTCGATAATGCTTCCCAAAATCTCGCCCTCGGGATTGGCTTTAATGTTATCTTTTTCCATATCAGCCACCAATAAAATCATTTCAAGAAGTTCGTCAATTCCTTTGCCGGTTTTGGCGGAAACTGGCACGCAAATGGTTTTTCCGCTCCAGTCTTCGGGCAGATACCCCAAATCAGCTAGTTGTTTTTTCACTTTTTCAACGTCAGCCTCCGGCTTGTCTATTTTGTTGATAGCGACTATAAAAGGAATGCCTCCCGCTTTGATGATTTTGATTGCTTCTTTGGTCTGGGGTTTTATGCCGTCATCTGCGGCAATCACCAAAATAGCAATATCAGCGATTTTTGTGCCTCGCGAGCGCATCGCGGTAAAAGCTTCATGCCCTGGCGTATCGATAAAAGTAATTGTTTTTTTATTTTTCTCAACCTGATAAGCGCTGATGCGCTGGGTAATCCCGCCGGCCTCTTTGGCGACCACGTTGGTTTTTCTAATGGTATCTAAAAGCTGCGTTTTGCCGTGGTCAACATGTCCCAGAACTACGACCACTGGCGGCCGGGGAATCAGCTTGGCCTTGTCTTCTTTTTTCATAACCTGATCAGGAGTAATCGCTTCAATTTCTTTTCCCTCTTTTTTTAATTTAGTTTTTACGCCCAAATCTTCAGAAACAATAGCCGCAGTCTCATAATCAATCATCTCATTCTGCGAAGCCAGAATCCCGTTTTCCATTAAAATCCCAATCAGTTCAGTGACTGGTTTGTTTAATTTAAGGGCAAACTCACGCACTGTGATTTTTTCGGGAATTTCAATTGTCTTTTTAATTTCTTCTTCAGTCATAATTTTTCTTCAAAGTATATTCAATCATACGTTATTTTGAGAGTTTAGTCAATAATTTGACATACTTCTTAATGCTTGCTAATGTAAAATAATTAATAGATATAATTAAGTTGGGTGTAAATTACACTTTAATTAGAAAGGAGAATTACTATGCCAGGAAAAGAAGGAGAGCCTAGGCCCGAGGTAATAGAAGAAGATAAAGAAACAAAGGCATTAAGAGAAAGGGCTTCTAAGTTTATTGACACTGAGGGAAAATCCCTGGAATATATTGCTAGAGAATTAGATGATAGTTTTGACAGTAAAGTAGAAAATGATGAAATATTAGAGGCTAAAAGTCTAGAAGAATTGCAAGAAAGGGTAAAGAAGAATGAAGAAGCAAGAAAAGTTTATAGAGAAATTACAAAGAAGCTTTTTGATAAAAAAGAATAATAAATAGAGTTAAATTGTCTGATTGCAAAACTTCCCGTCTGCCAAAGTCTTGTGCGGTAGGCGGGTTTTGCTACTTTTTTGAGTTACAAAAAAGTAGCAATAAAAAACTATTGAAACATCCTCAACCTGCCGACAATAATATTCAATTTTTTCGGCGCCACCTCAACCGTGGCCGGAGTTTTAACTACTATTTGTCCATCAAGAAGTAACGGTACACATTCTGTTTCGCATTTTATCTTTACCTTCTTTATAGGAAAAATGCTGTCCCTTTTATAATCTTTTTTGAAAATATTAAATCCCTTGTTCGGCGAAGAAATAATTGCTTCTAAAATTCCGTCTTGTGGATTAGAAACATCCTTTTTGTTAAACTTTGTTTCTTTAAAAATATTGCCAAAATTACAGATGCTAATTGAGCCTTCAGAAAATTGGGGTTCAACTTGATACTGCCCGTCGCATTCCATCTTGATATTGCCCTTGGTGATCTCCAGTGAAGAAATAAAAAAACTGTCATTTGCTTTACCAAGGTCTACTCTTTTTATAATTCTTTTGGAAAGTATGTCACAGGCTGATTCTCCTTCAGAAACGCCCAATATCTGTGCAATTTTATTTTCTGGACCCAATGGAATAATTCCTAAGGTTACCTTGGGATATTGGGCGATAATGCTAACTATTTTGCTGATTATTCGGTCATCGCCCACGGCAACCACGGTATCGGCTCCCCTTTTTATCGCGTCTACCACTAATTCTTTGAGGTTTTTAAGGATGGTTAATTTTTCTATTTTGCCGTTGATTCCCAGTTCCAAAAGCCTGGCTTCAACTTTCGCCAAAACGTTCTCGTATTTTTTATCAGACAAAAATGAATCGTAGATATAGAAATACATAATTTAAACGGAAAAACTATTTTTTATTCTTTTTATCCTCTTTCTTTTCTTCAAAAGCCGGCTCAACCATCTCATTCTTTTGACCCATTACACATTTTCCGTTCAGTATCGCGCCCTCTTCAACAGAAAGAACATTAGTTTCCACATTGCCGAAAATTTTAGCTGAGGATTTCATTTCCAGCTTTCCTTTTATTTTCACATTGCCCCTGATTTCTCCTGAAGTAAAAACATTTTCCGCTTCAACATCGGCTTTTATTTTAGCTCCGGTTCCAACCTTAAGATTTTTTGCAGTCTTTAGAATGCCATTGACTGCTCCTTCAACAATCACATCGCCAGAACCGACAAAATTACCCTCGACTTTGACCGAGGGACCGATAATTGTTTCTACTTCCTTCATTGAAGAAGTATCTTCTCGATTAAACATAGTGTTTCTCCTTATGATTTTAATATTTGGCTATCTTTAAGTTTAGAGAAATAAAAAACTTCTGTCAATCGCTGGATTAACAGCTTACGTAAAGCCTTGCTAATTTAAATTTAAATTAAACCAGTGGAATGGTTAAATCCCAACAAGCGTATATCGGGCATGGGTTGGAAATCAAAGGAGGATTATTAATCAAATTTGCCTGTACAATTTTTGTGTACAACCTTAAGACTAAACTTACTTGTTAAATATAAAATCCTCTCTTGTCAAATTCTTTGAAAATGCTAAAATATTATCGGAGCGAAATCGATTAGTTCTTTAACTATTCAACCCTAACCCATAGGAGGTGGGTTATGAAGATAGCTATAGTAGTTTTGTCTGTTTTTGCTGCTCTTTTTCCCATCAACCAGGCTCTGGGCCAGGCTCCTGATAGTCTCTACGTTGAGGGCTTTTACCAAGAAGGTGGTATGCCGTGGTTCGTACCCTCTCCATGCTACACGGTTCCTGGTGCGATCGGCGTGGCTACTGGCGGAGGCTGTGCCTACACGGTCGGAATTCATGGTTTTGATTACACCTGGGGACCCCTAAGTGCGAGTGAGACTCTATCTGATTTATTTACTTGGCGACAGCGAGGGAATATGCCGAGCTGCTCATCTTTCCAAGTTTACATTGTTCTAGAAAGCTGTACTGGACCAGCCTATCCGGCCCTCACCACTTCGGGCAATGCCCCGACTTGCGGCTTCTTCTCTCCGCCGCTAGAGATCAATCTGGCCAACTTCGGCCTCCATCCAAGAAACCTATACTGGATTCGAGTTAAGGTCGCGATGAATTGCACCCCGATTAACGCCTTCCGGGTCTGGCCAAAAGTCATTCCCACTGGGGTCGAAATATTGACTTGGGGCCGGATCAAAGTACTCTATAGGTAAAATGCACATTCATCGACTTTACAGGTGTTCCACGTGGAACACCTGTTTTTCTTTTAGAGCGCTGGTATCTGCAATTCCCAGCCAGGCCTGATTAAATTCGGATTAAATAATAATTGTGGATAAGTATTTTTATTAGCCTCAACTATCTTACGGAAGAGTTTGCCGTCTCCCAACAAAGCTTCGGCAATCTTCCAAAGAGAGTCGCCCTTTTTTACTTCATAAACATCTGACTTGTAAAAAGAATAAATAGTTGATTTAAGGCTGGCTTTGTCGTTTTGATCATAAGCTATGGTATAGACTGAATGCCGACCAACTGCCAACTTACTTAAATCAATATTGTAGGCAAAATGGGCCGTGCCTGACGGATTATTTTCAACTTGAAAAGCGTCAAAAAGTACGCCGTCAACATAGACTTTGATCGTTGAATTATTGGCCGCTAATCCCGGAATAGTCATTCCGGTAATTACTCCTTCTTCTACTTTTTCTACCAGCGGTAAAATACTTGCGGCAACACTCGGCGCTTTAACTTCAAAAGTAATTTTCGGCGACTGAGCTGAATAAACCCCATCTTCATTTCTCGC